>JAABUV010000187.1_pt1 | contig 91761 bp, 101 predicted proteins | sample 5559971 | NCBI WGS metagenome assembly JAABUV01 (sample SAMN10711881, study PRJNA513362) | rock metagenome | isolation source: Antarctica rocks | place: Antarctica: Victoria Land, Knobhead nord | collected 2015-12-19 | reverse complement strand
ATGGTCGTAGAGGTATTGCGCACTGATCTGGGAGGTACTATGGGTATTGGCATCGTAACCCCAAGTGAGAATGCGCGCATTTGGGATGTCCAGTGGAAGGAAGTCACGAAGCCAGTTGACGTCATTTACCGTCCAAGTCTTCTCCCGGTGTCCGTTGAGTCCATGGATAGCCACGATACTGCGAAAGTTTCAGTAAGTGTCCGAAGCATCTATCCGTAGCCCTCCTAAGCTCGTCCCTAAGCGAGGGACGAGCTTAGGGGGGCTACGGATATAGGTAGGATGTACTTACTCAAGAACAGGATCGACGCCTTCCGCAAGGACCTTGATTCCATACGGTAGGCTTTCATGTGTTGGCTTTACAGGAACTGTCACTGGAGCCAAGGGTAGAGTCTGTTGAAGTAGTTAGGCTGGATTCAAGGACCTTTGTAATGCTTCAATAGCTTACTGTCTTATCCTTGTCAGAAGGCATTGTATTGCCTTGGTCTTTGATCTTTTATTTGCTTCACAATAGTGTGGGGCTCAATTGTGAAAGAGTGAGTTTAGCCTTGTAGGGTCACGACTCACTGTTCATACATAGAATACGAGGGGGTCGCCATTTCCGATGGAAACTGCTTTGCACTACGTCTTTTTAATTAGGTATCGTTGATTGCGAAACCTGTGCCGTTTTTTAGAATTTGCCGAGAGCCCCACCAAATTTAGTGGCGAATCTCCTAAAAGTGCAAAATAAGAAACAGATTTGTAAAATCAACCCCACTGCCCTTCCGATGCTTCATATGTAGTATATTCAATGCTTCGTATGTGACGTATTCAGTGCTCCATATGTGGCCTACCCAGTGCTTCATATGTGATATATTCAGTGCTCCATATGTGGCCTACCCAGTGCTTCATATGTGACGTATCCAGTGCTCCATATGTGACGTATCCAGTGCTCCATATGTGATATACCCAGTGCTCCATATGTAGTATATTCAGTGCTTCATATGTGGTATATTCAGTGCTTCATATGCGGCCTACCCAGTGCTTCATATGTGATATATTCAGTGCTCAAGCCAATGGGGAAGTCAATGGGGAAGCCAATGGGGAAGCCAATGGGGAAGTCAATGGGGAAGTCAATGGGGAAGTCAACGGGAAGTCAATGAGATGTAGGGGACCCGTTATCGTTATTCCAAGCTCTTCTTCATAACAATAGTTGATGTAGTTCTTTCTTCTATGAAACAGATAAGACGAAGGACTCGATGAAGCTTTGCGATGGGGAAGCAAACGGGGGTGTAAATAGGGAAAGCAATGAAGAAGCTAATGGGGTAGGGAGCCATGGAGGAAGCCATGTAGGGTGTTTGAAAGGAAGCTCGGTAGAAAGTTTGATAGGGAATTCGGTAGGGAATTCGGTAGAGCGTTTGGTAGGGAGTTTGGTAGGAAGTTCGATAGGGCGTTTGGTAGGAAGTTTGGTAGGGAGTTTGGTAGGGAGTTTGGTAGAGCGTTTGGTAGGGAATTCGATAGAGCGTTTGGTAGAGCGTTTGGTAGGGAGTTTGATAGGGCGTTTGGTAGGGAGTTTGATATCGAGCCATGAAGGGTGCTTTTTATCGAGCTAATTAGCATGTACGAAGCATACAGTATGTACAGGTAAGCTCGATAGGAAGTTTGGTAGGGAGTTTGGTAGGGCTTTTGGTAGGGAGTTTGGTAGAGAGTTCGATAGAGCGTTTGGTAGGGAGTTTGGTAGGGAGTTTGGTAGGGAGTTTGGTAGGGGGTTTGGTAGGGAGTTTGGTAGGGAGTTTGGTAGGGGATTTGGTAGGGGGTTCGATAGGGCGTTTGGTAGGGAGTTTGGTAGGGAGTTTGGTAGGGAATTTGGTAGGGGGTTCGATAGGGCGTTTGGTAGGAAGTTTGGTAGGAAGTTTGATATTGAGTCATGAAGAGTGCTTTCTATTGAACTAATTAGCATGTGCTATGAAGCATGTATGAAGCATACAGAATGTATGAATAAACAGGTAAATCGGTAAACAGAGATGAACAAAGATTCAAAACACGCGTTGAATTAGAATCGAGAAATTCATGAATGGGACGATTATGAGCACAGCGAGTACAGGTGCGTTGAGACATGAAAAAGGATCGTAAAAAGAGATAAAGATTGATATATACGCGTACAATGAAGGTAACGACAGATGCAGATAGGTAATGGAAGTATACAGATATGTAATGCATATATGGGGGGCAGGCACGGTTATAACCAGGGTTATTAGGCAGTTATTGCCAAGCCCCCAGATATGCGATGGGGGCCGTACGGCTCCCCTATGCCTAGATAGGTTAGCGCATGAAAATTACTTCACACAAAGTTATCACAAGCGTCGTACAACGCTTCCTTTCTCCTTCCACCAATCATCATCTCATCACCACCATCACCACCATCAGCAACGTAAGTGTAACAGCTTAGAACGATGTACAGTACAGAGTATACAGGCTAACGATGCATTGTACGACGTAGAACAACAACAACAACGTAAGTTTGACAGCTGCAGTGAATACTAGATGTATGGGCTGACGATGCTTTGTACGAAGAGCAACAGCAACGATGTGAGTTGAATTCTATTCTGTCTATGAGCTATGTGATTTACATGTCGTACGAAGGGCCCTTGTTCTTTGAGATCCCGCCGCGGCCGTCGTCGCCGTCAACGCTCTCGCTCTCGCTCTCGCCGCTCCTGCTTCGGCCGACGTCTTCCCCTGTCTCCTTGTGGAACAACTTCAACTTACTACCTTCGTTCATACGGAGCCTGGACATGCACTTCTCGCTCGTCCTGGACGAGACGTTGATTTCGTACGGGGGACGATTTCTTCGAACCAGGTGGGAATGCACAGGCCTTCGTACATCAACGCTGTCCTGATTCAGTCTCGTGGACAAGTCGTTCCCGTGACTTGTACACAGTGCGCACGGCCAAATGGTCTTCGACCTTTCCCGGAGTGTCGCTTCGTCCCAGAGCACTTTGAAGGGGCCTGCGTCAATTGCAAATGGCGAAATCATGCGGCACGATGCAATCTTCTTGAGGCTGAAGATGACGAAAGCGGGGACGAATGGGACGAAGATCGTCGTTCTCGCTCACTCGGGAGAGGAGACGATCGTACGGAGCGAAGGAGATTGAGAGGGCCCAAGCTGGGGGAGCGAAGGCTGTTGGGGGCGGGGAATGCCTTCAATCCCATTGTGCTGAATTAACGGTATGTACGAGGCGCGTTTCTTTTTCTGTTTGTGAGCGTTTGTTTTTTCAGCACATCTTGAAGCACAGTCATGTATCTTGAGCCAGCAGCCTGCATCTCTACGCGATGCTCAAGATCAGTACTTCGTACGAAGAGAGAAGCTATCATGGCTGCTCCCTAGTACGAGGAAAGCGAAGACAGGCTCTCTTATCTACACTTTGTACATAACGTTAGTCTGAATCTTGTTGTACGAAGTAGAGTTAACAGACAGCACTCAATCAACTCTTCTTGTTGTCACAGCTCATGCAAACTGACTATCGATCTTCTTCGTACGACGCAAATGAAATCAAGATAACTATTCAGTGAGCCAGGAAAGAGCGAGAAACAGCTCAAGATCAGTACTTCGTACGAAGGGAAAAGCTGTCATGACTGCTCGTACGAGGAAAGCGAAGACAGACTGTCTCTTATCTACACTTTGTACATAACGTTAGTTTAGATCTTGTCGTACGAAGTAGAGTTAACAGACAGCACTCAATCAACTCTTCTTGTTGAGTCAGCTTCACAGTTCATGCAAACTGACTTTCAACCTTCTTCGTACGAGCTTCAATTCTTTCACGACAGCATCAGAGGATTGATTCGATTGTGTTCGTCGATGTATCTCGTCAATGATGACTTTTCTTCGATCGAAGAAGACTCTTTCCTGTTGAGAAAGTCGTCATTTAGCTTCGTACGTCGTCTTCAAAGCTTGAATGACAGAGGCAGAGCCTCAGTCAAGCATTCACTCTCGTCAGAGATCTGAAACCGTGCTCACAGTTCGACACATGTGATGCTCAGAAGGCACGGCATCAGGGTTCAGCGATGGCGAAGCTTGAGAAGCTTGAGCACCAGAGATGCCTTCGTACGAAGCAGCTTTCGATCTCTGAAGATCATTCAGACTCGAGTCGACTTCGTACGAAGACTGTGATGACAGCTGAGAAGAAGCGACGTTGAAGTCGGAGTTGTCCTCGTACGAAGGCCGTAGCATGAGCTGAGAGGAAGCGACGATGCCGCTCGGGAGAGCAGCAGAGCCGTGCAGGGTAACGGAAAACTTTCCTGCAAAGAAGTTCTTCATACGATCATGCAATGACTCTAGTATCTGATGATTGCAAGAATCGTGATGCTCTATACTTCGTACGATGTTCTCTGAAGTCATACTGATTCGATTGACAATATCTGGTACGACGCTTCGTATACGAAGCTCGTCCGGCTTCTCGACATTGAGCAAAGAGAGCTCTACTTCGTTCGCAAACGTCAGATAATCATCTCGTACGAAGAGAGAATCTTTTCACAAGAGATGAGCAGGAAATTCTCGACGATAAATAATTGAATTCTGCAAGATCACTATTCGAAGCTTCTTCAACAAACGCAGGAAATCTTGAGCAGTCATGTCGAATTGATCTTTCCCGGCAGTATCAAGCAACGATTCGTCGAGCAAAGATTTATGATTCTCGTACGAAGCATTGCTTGAGGGATCGCTGAACCACGCCAGCCAATGATCAATTCATGGCCAGAGTGCTCGTACGAGAGACAACGAAGGCTCAACTTTGGCTCGAGACAAAAAAAAATCTTCAGAGGCCGGTTTGAAGCCTGTCATTACTCGTACGAACTTCAGGGAAAGATGAGTCAAATAACTCGTGAACAGAGCATCTGTATTTCATCGTTCGGCACGACGTATCTGAGATTTCGATGCGTCACTCAACTCGCCTGCTCGTGCTTCTGCATCACGATCATGAGTCTTCTTGAGACTGAAAATGCTGACGACGTCAAACATCTTGTTGGTTCATTCTAGTTGAACTTCGTACGACATAGGCGAAGTCGACTTGCTTCCTCGAAGCAGATGAAGATCGTATCATTGCTGCCGTCTTTGAAAATGTGAAATCTGCTCTCGTACAATGTTTTAACGATAGAAGAGATAAAAAGCAAGCTGCAAGATGATGCACAGCAATGAATTCTTGTATCGTACGACTGTCTCGTATTCGATCCGCTCAGTCTGGTTCGTTTTTTCATTGTTCAAGATGCAAACGTGCGTCGTACAAGGAGTGAGATTCTCGTTCTTCAAGTTCAAAGAAAACAAATCAGTCAACTGCAGATGACGACGGTTTTCTCCACGCATCAACATCATATGACTCATCAAAAAATCAAGCGTCGTACGATGAGCGAATTTCACAGTTTGAGCCGTGGCTCGTTTCTGAGAGAGCTCATGAGTTCAACAGCTTCGTACGACATCAATTATTTGTCGTTGCTTGTATTCATTCAGCAGAGTATTGACATCGCGATCGAGATATTGAGCTTTTCTTCTCGCATGCTTCTTCTTCGTACGATCTTTCAAAAGAGCTTTCACCTTGGCCTCTCGTGAATGAGAAGACGTAGCATGATCGAAAGATTGCTGATAATTGTACAAAGAAATGATAGCAGAAACATAACTGTCAACTGAATCAAATTTCAACGTCTGCTGCACTTTCTTTCTCGTAGCAGTCGTACGAGACTGCTTGTAACGACTTGTACGAAGTTCTCGCGATAGAACTTTCTTGTTCAAAAACATGACGAGTTTATCTTTTGTCACTATTTGATCATTCACGAACTCGTGTCTCGCACAGAACTTCTACTTCACTCAGTGCATGTCGTACAAAGACGTTGAAGAAGATCTTACTCATCATTTCTTCTGCTTTGACTCGTAGTTTCTGATCATATTGATCGAAGCGTTCGTACGTCTCAAGATCAACGCAGTCTGTTCATGTTGATACAATTCGACTGCAACATTCATCTCATTGAAAGCGTTCATCGTCGAGAACATCATTGTCAGAGTCGTTGTACATTGCAGTACTGCACGCAGAATTAATTCAGATGTGACAGACTTCATATGAATAGATTGTGGAAGAAAATCAGAAGCAACGAGCGCAAAATAAAGCAATAACTGAATAAATAACTGAGATGAGACAAGCTTTTGAATATGTTGCATATTATCGAAAGAAGAATTCTGTTGACATGCAACATGTTGAGAACTTGACAATAACTTGAAATAACTGAAAATGTCAACATGTATGAATAAACAGATAAGAAAATTTCAATCGTCGATCAGATAATTTTCGATCATCTGATGTATATACAACGACTTCAATGAACTGTAAAAATCAGAATGATAGTTGAAGTGAAAGAAAAAGAAATGATGACAGTTTAAACGAAAGAAAACGACTTGCACAAATCGACGCAACGAAAAACATAATGCAAAATCGAAAAAGTTTTGATGTTGAATCATCTGATGAAACACTTGACAATCAACGATCAGAATACACTCTTGCTTCAGTACTATATAGACTTGAGCGTGACACAGAAATCTGCTTCAATTGCATTCTCGATGCAAATTTGAATGAGCATCGTTCTACAATCATGTGACGCGAGATTTCTGAGTGCATGAGTCTCGCACGTTTCTTTTTCAGAATCTTCAATCACACAAGTCTCTTCTATTGAAGCTGCTTTTATGTCATCTTCGTAAGTCGCTATTCGTATCTTGCACTAAGCTCATTTTTCGCTTACTTAATGCGAGATACGAATAAGTCAATCGACACGTCTCTCATCTTCTGAAGATCTTTGTCACGCGAAGCATGATTCGTTGTCGACGAAGAGCGCAATTCAAATATACGTATCGTTGTATGCAAAATCTGTGTCATTTTTTATTAGCAACGCAGTTGCTTCTACTGACTGATTTTGATCTCTATTGTGTCAATCTTAATTCTTTTCTTTGTAAAACAATTGACTCTTTTATTGAATTCGCGAAAGCTAAATCTATTACAGTTAATAATTCAAAGTTAAATCTATTACAGTTAATTATGAAATCTTGAATGTTCAACTTTTCTATTTGACTTCGTGTTTTCACTGCTTCACATCGTTCTTCACTTCGTTCTTCATTGCTAACAGCATGCTTTTATCTTTTGCAATATGTTTTCTATATTTTCTAACAACTATATAAATAAGAAACGTCAGAGCAATGCTTGAAAGACTGTTGCTGTCGTTGCATGTCACAGACAGCTTGCATTTCAGATTCATCAAGATTTTTCTGCTCAATCTTTTTCTTTCGCTCGCTTCTTTCGAGTCTCTTCTTCGATAATGATGCTGCAAGAACGTGATTTCAATATGAATGTGACTTCGAAGTGAAGAAAAAAACGTTCTATCAAAGTCTATAAACTGATCGCGTCGAGTTGAGAACTTGAGTTCAGATCGAGTATTCAACTTGAAAAGTGTCAAGTTGAATTGAAATTTTTTGAAAAAAGTGTCGAGTCGAATTGAGAAGTTGAACTCAAGCACTCGAGTCGAATTGAGAAGCTTGACTCGATAACTTGACTCAAAAACTCGATTCGATTCAACAAGATATTAGATAAATGTAAATAGTTTGATTGAACAGTCTTCATGATTTTCTTCATGACTTTCTATCATGTTTTCTCGTCATAACTTTCTATCAAAGTCAAATGATCTTCATGTTTTCTCTTCATGTTTCTCTTCATGTTTCTCGTCATGACTTTCTTCATGTTTCTCTTCATGTTTCTCATCATAACTTTCTTCATGTTTCTCTTCATGTTTCTCTTCATGTTCTTTGTCATGACTCTTTATCAAATGATCTTCATGTTTCTCTTTATGACTTTCTATCAAACGATCTTCATGTTTCTCTTTATGATTCTCTATTAAAAGATAATGCAAAAAGATAATGCAAAAGTCAAAAATCGAAAAAATTTCTATATTTAACTCTCTTGATGTCAAGCTCAAGTTCTTGATGAATTGAGTTGAGTTAACTCAATTTTCAGTCAAATTGAATTGCATTGAATTGAAAATATGAGTAATTCGACTCGAGTTGAGTTGAAAATGTGAGCAATTTGATTCGATCTCAATTTGAGTTCAAAATGTTAATTCAAAACTCGACTCGATGATCAGTTTAAATTCAGAGAAGAGACACAGTCGATGTCACTCGTCAAGCAAAGAAAGATCACTCAAAACATGAAGTTTGTAAGACAGAATCTTGAAAATCAATGAGAAGAAATCAGACAGCGACATCAACGCTACTGTGAAAAAGCGACGCGTTTGAATTGCAATTCATCAAGTTCTCTGCTCATCACTTTGCAGAAGCTTCATTTGACTTCAATTTCATCATTGATTTTATGTCATTACAATCTGTGTATTGATTGCAATCTGACAAGAGTCTTAACTGACTTTTTCTTTCAAGATTTGATTGATTCGCTCGTTTTGTATGTTTATTGCATTGACACATCAGATCTTTCTAAAAATAAGATGCGTTGATGCTCAAGTGATAGTCACAATGTTCTTCATTTGATCTTTCAATGTGTCAATGATCTTGAATTCAATCAATGTGTTTGTTGCAAGCATGCATTTCTGTTATCTTTGATTAGTCTGATTAATCTAACATAGACTAGTATAAAGTTGTGAGTAAAACTGTTGTTGACACGTTAGCGATCTAACATGTCTTCATGAGTAAAACTCACGTTGTGTTGCATCTTCTTTCTACTTCAGCTTTGAACTTCTAGTTAAAATACACTCATATGATTCGCTTTATGCAAACTCATAACATTAGTTCAAAGCTCATCAATCTTGCTATCAATGTGTAGATGATATAAAAACAAGCTACATCACTCAAATTAAAATCGAAACTCGAAAATTGAGCTCAGAAAACTCATTAGAAATCAAGAAATTTCTAGAACAGAAGAACAGAAGAACATGAATGCGTTGCTTTAGATTAACTCTTTATTGAACTCATCATCAGAACAGAAGAACACGAACGCGTTGTTCTAGAACTGAAATCATAAATTTCAGTTGAATCTTGATCAACAATTTTCTACTCACATAATGATTAAAAGCACAGAATTAGAATCAGAATTAATGAGCATTGCTCGCTATGAACCTCGAAATGCTAGAAGAGAATCACTTCTATCACAGAATCAAACAGCATCAGAAGAAGAAGACACGAATGTGTCATTGAATACAAAAGAAGAGAACATGAACGCGTTGCTTTTTGATTATGAAATGATCAAGATCAGCATCAGCATTGAACTAAATGCTTGAATAAACACTCATGAGACAGATGATCTTGTTGTCTTTATCAAGTACATGTATCAACAGCATGACATCGAAATCAAGATTTACAATGACATGATTCAGATGTTGAATGATGTCAACAAGATCAATATTAAATTGAAAGTTATCAATATCAAGTTGAAAATTATGCAAATAATGTTGAATGCTGTTTGAACGTGTCTACAGAAAGAGATGAAGAAAAAGAACGTGATTATACATCATTTAGAAGCGACATCAAGTCAATTAAGCACTTCGATTTCGAAAGATCAATTCTTGAAGTCAATCAAGCTATTTAACTCATCTTTGTTTGAAGATTCAAGACAGAATGTAAATAATTGATTGTTTTGAATGCGAAACAAGCTGAAGATGAATAAGAATCATTTTTCTATTGAAGAAATGAAGATTGCATATGTGAAAAGTTGCGTCAGTGAAACAATGATCAAACACATAGCATTTCGAATGAAAGACATGATCACGAACTCGTTTCTTGAAGCAGAAGAGATACTCTCGATCATAAATAAGATGTACGATGACTTTAATCAATATCATACGACTCAATGACAGTTCTTGAAGTTGTATCAAAACAAGATCTTCTTTCATGAATTTTGAATGAAATTTCAGAGACTTAGTGTGAAACTAGAATATAATAACGAAATTCTACTAGATGATCTTCAGCATAAGATTAGCTCAAATCTTCAACAAGTTATGATCAATGAACAAACTATGAATTTGAATGAATTTGTCAATATTTGCATGCAAGTCAACGTTCAATTGATGAAATTGAATGCTCGATCAACTTTCAAGACATCAATTACTCGAAATCAGTGAATTGATTGATTGAATCAGCTTTCATATGAAAGCAAAGCACTCAAGTTGATCTCGATCAACATGAATTCATTCAGTCATCGAAGAAGAGAGAGTTCGTCAATATTGTCATGATTGAACTCGTTACTTATCAAACTTTAGTCAAGAAAAACGATGTCAAGATCTTTACATTGATCATTAGTGAAATCAACAAGATGCTTAGCTTGATTAAAGATTCAGCGAAACTAAATGAAATGATCTCTGTCATGTTATTAAAGAAACTGAAGAAGAAGCTTTTGATAGTCTATCATGATTTTCTGAACGTTTTTGATAGAGAAAAGACAATTCAGTTGTCTTTGCATTGATCATATGATCATAAGATTGAATTAGAAGATGAGAGTCAATCTTCTAAAAGTTGATTGTATCTCATGTTGAGTTACAAGTTGCAGAAGATCAAGAAGTATCTAGAAGAGAACTTGAAGAAGAAGTTTATTACATTCAGCAAAGCTTCATTCACTTCGTCAATACTATTCATCGAAAAGAAAGATGATAGTCTTCGCTTTTGCGTGAATTATCGAAAACTGAATGCTCTGATTAAAAGAAATCGTTATTCAATATTCTTGATAAACGAAGTACTCATTCAAATTCAAGACAGTAAATATCTGATTTGACTCAACATTATCATCACGTTCAATAAACTTTGCATGAGCATTGAAAGTGAGAATCTAATCACATTCATCACTTTCTTCAATGTTTACAAATATAAAGTAATGCTCTTCAAATTAATCAATGAATCAACATTCTTTCAGCACTATATCAACGACATGTTGTTTAACTGTCTGCATAAATTCTGTCAGATCTATCTGAATGACATTCTCATTTACAGTAAGATCTTGAAGAAACATAGAACTCATGTGAAGAAGATGTTAAACAAGCTTCATGAAGTCAATCTGCAGATAAACATTGACAAGTGCGAATTTGAGATTCAGAAGATCTTGTTTCTAAAACTATTGATATTCATCAATGATTTATGAATGAATTCTCGAAAAGTAAATGTGATTCGAAGCTGAGAAACGCTTCAATCGTTGACTCATGTACAGATCTTCATTGACTTCTGCAATTTCTATCGACGATTCATAAAGAATTTCTTGAAGATCACTCAATCTATGATAAAGCTGACTTGAAAAGATCATTCATTTGAATGAACAGAGATCTGTCAGATGATCTTTGAGAAACTGAAGTAACAGATGACAACAGCTCTCGTTCTGAAGCATTTCAATTTGATCAGAGAAGTTATTCTGAAAACAGACTTTTTGAACTATGTCAACGACGAAATATTATCTCAGTATGACGATGAAGATATTCTACATTCAATGATCTTTTATAACAAGAACATGATTTCTGCAGAATGCAACTATGAGATCTACGACAAAGAGCTTTTGACTATTATTCAATGCTTGAAGCACTGACATCTGTTACAAGCGTGCTCAGTCTTCTTCTGAGATACGTGTTCTTTGAGCGAGGCTAAGACTTTATCGAGCTTAGCGCTTCGCTTCTCTCTGTACATATAGTCTTCGCACTCGTAGATCTCACTCTTTAGCTTTGAATTCTCGTTTACTCGTATATCATCTGATTTACACGTATCTCTATGACTTGCTCTAGACATGATTCTAACAACATCTTAAATTGAAATGTACTGATATTTTAATCAAGATCTTCATTGATCATCTGAATTTGAAGTACTTCATGATCATCAAGAAACTGATCAGACGACAGACTAAATTAGCTGAGAAGTTATTCAAATATAACTTCAAAATCATATATCAGTCAGAAAAGCAGAATTTGAAAGCAGACGCGCTGATCAGAATGTCAGATGTCAAGTCAGTTGAATCAAATGATGATTGAAAGCTATATCAGCATCAGATGCTATTGTCAGCAAGCACATTTGAACTGCAATTAATAGAAGATGATCAAGATTTGACTCAGATCTTGCTCATATTTGACTCAGATTCGAAACAAAAATCGAAAGCTAATGAAGATTCAATCGAAGAGATGATTTTCATTCAGAATTGAATTATAGTTGAAAATCAAATGAATCAACAATGTATTGATATTCAAACAATCATAGAACAAAACAGAAGAACTTGTCAAGATATGAGTCTAGACAATTGCAGAGTACTGAACGAAGTACTTTGAAAGAATGATAGACTGTGAGTTTCTCAGTTAATGATCACTTAATTGATAAGAAAAGCACATGATCTTTCAATCAATGATCATTCTGACATGAATTGAACATTAAACTTGTTAAGACGATCATATTGCTGATCGAAGATGAGAACGACAATCAAACGCTACATTCAAAACTGTTACGTTTGTCGTAGATCAAAAGCATCAAAAGATCGAATCAATAAACTATTGAAGTCATTGTCTATATCTGAACAACGATGACAAGACATATCATTAAATTTCATTATCGATTTATTGAAAATTGATGAGAGCAACGCGATTCTGACAGTGATAGATCGATTGTCTAAAGAACGTCACTATATACTCTGCTGATCAGATGACGAAGAAACTTTCGCTGAATAAACAGTTAAGCTGCTGCTGATATAAATCTTCAGAACTCATGAGCTATCAAGATCAATAATGTTCAATAGAGATTTACAAATATAATTCATATTGATTGTCTGAAAGTCTTTATGTCTGAGACTCAACATTAAGATGAAACTATTCATTGACTATCATTCACAGATCAACGATCAAATGAAAAGAGCAAATCAGAATGTAGAATGATATCTACAAAGTTACTGCTCATACATGCAAGATGATTGATTCATCTGACTATCTATGACTGAATTCGTTGATAACAATGCTATTTCATCATCAATTGAATAATCAGCGTTCTTTCTGAACAAGAGCTTTCATTCTCATATGAGCTTTGATTTGAATTCAACTGAATATGAGATCACTTGAGCTAGAATTCAAGCGAGCAAAGCAGAGAATATATTCAAATACATGAATTGATCATTAGCGTTGATCAAGCAGACATTAGCAAAAGTCAGAATCACAATGAAGAAACAGATTAACAAGCATTGAAAGAAAATGATTTACAAGATAAATGACATGATGTTTCTGAATTCTAGAAACATTATGATTGCAAGATCATCAAAGAAGCTGAATGATAAGATGCTAGAATCTTTCAAGATTCTGAGTTCTGACTGAGATTGAATATGCATATCAATTGAAACTGTCATCGACAATGAAGATTCATTCAAAGTTCACTTCAAATCTGTTACGACTGAATTCAAAAGACTTTCTTGAAAAACAATGAAATGAGTCGTCTGATTCTATAGTGATAAATGACGAAGATGAATGAAAAGTGAAGAACATACTGAACTTCAGACACTACGAACGAGACAAACGACTGCAATATCGTGTCAATTGAAAAGACTATGACGTTGATCTACATTGATACAATGTCAATGAAAATGAGTTTAAAGACTGCTTGAAGATTGTAAATGACTTTCATCAGAAGTATTCAAACAAGTCAAGTTAGAAATCAACTCAACAAGAATTAATCAATTGAACTGCAGCAATGAAAACATTACTAAATGAAGAAATAGAGTAATGTTACGAGCATGCATCTCTGTTATCTCTGATTAGTCTGATTAATCTAACATAGACTAGTATAGAGCTGTGAGTAGAGCTGTTGTTGACACGCTAGCGATCTAGCATGTCTTCATGAGTAAAACTCACGTCATGTTGCATCTTCTTTCTACTTCAGCTTTGAACTTCTAGTTAGAATACACTCATATGATTCGCTTTATGCAGATTCATAACAGTGTCATTTGTAAACTTGTATCTTCTGACTCAACATTATCTGCTCATGTCACATCAAATCAATCTCTTGTCACTTTGAATCAATCTTTTAATGCTTTGATCATGTTTGAAAATGATTGAAATTTCATTCATGAGTTTTACAACGCTCTTGAGAACTTTGAACGAGATGATTGCAACATTTGCAACAAGATTGACTTTGACATAAAGCTGATCAACTGAGAGAAACGATGCTCTTGTCATTGATGCATCAAAGACAGAAGAATCAATCTCAATGATTTCACGCTGTGATTCATCAAGAACGACATGAACTCATTGTGTCTGCTCATTAATCTTTCTGAATTGTTTCTGATCAAGAAAATGTTGATAGTCAGAGTTCACGTCATTATGAAATTTTGTCATGTAAAGAAACATCAGTATAAATATATCAATCATGTAGTTAACTTTGTGCAAAATACTCTCAAGATTGTCAATTGATTATTCTTTCTTTCTTTTGAGTTGCAAGTTCTTCTTTTAAAGCTCATCATCTTGATCGCTGAGAACAGTAACGCGAATCGTTAATTTGAGCATATTTTTCATGTACATCGTCATAACATAGAAGTTTGACTGATTTTTTTGAGAAAACATCATCTCAATTATGCAAATATTGTCATTGATGTTGAGTGACTTTCTTAATTATCTCAGAAGAATTTCATTCTGAATCATCTGTCTTGCATTCTTCAAAATGAGAATGATGATGAGATTGAGACAGAGCAAGAATTGAATCAAGATGCTCAAATCTTGAATGAAGAATTGATCATCATCAATATCGCTTTTGTTTCTGACTTAATCACTGAATTTTTTGAGCTCGCTCAACTTTGAACTGAACTGAAGCAGTCTCAGTCTGTTGCAACTGCTTCGCATGCTCAGCAGACTTCGTTTTTCATGATCACTTTGAGTTTTCACTCTCTTAATGAGCGCAATTTCTCTTTACACATTGCTCATATGATCTTTTCTACTCTTTTTTCTATCGAAGTCATCTTCTTCAACAGCGCTTGTCTTTGCGTCGTAACTTCTTTAGTCAATTATCACAATCATTTGATGAGATATAAAAATGATTGCTTTGCACATCATTCTCAGTTTTGCTATTGAGCATTTAACAGTCAGCTGCGAAAGCAAATTTATTAAATCAGTCAATGATATACAAGTTGCAATGCAGAGAAAATGAATGATATTAACGTACTTCAAGAAATGATCAAGAATTCAGAGTTTCATCTGACTGATATGATTATTTGCAAGACAGTGACTGTGCAAAACACTTAATCATACTGAAACAGAGTCAGAACGAAACTGAAGACTATGATTTATGATCTTACTTGTTTCTCGCTATTCATTACTTTTAATGTCATTAATTTACAGTGACGTGATCTTTATGCATACATGTCTGATCAAGAGATTTACATAACAGCGAGCAAGAGCGAACGAGTTAAGATTGCTTGAAGACTGCTTCAGAAGAATTCTCACATCATCATTGAGTGTTTGAATTGCAAAGTGATGCTATTTATGAAGTTTGTTATTAAGAAGAAGTTCAAGATTCAAAATTTCTGATATCATTATGAGTGACAGTCTTATAAAAGTGATCACATTCATGAGTTTCTGTGAATCAACAACGCTTTGAATGTCACAGATCTTGATCAATATTTTGCTTTCTAAAATGTACAGATCATGATCTTCAATCTCGTTGATGAACTGTCAGTGACTGCTGTTCACTTAAGCAGTCATTCTTTCTCAAAGCATACTAATATGCTTCGCGAGCTGATTGAACTGTTGAATCGCTTTCAGCGTCACACTCGCTGCACTTTGAGCTACTGTCAGCATAAAATCAGAGAAACAGATAAGCTGACTTGTTGTTTTCACTTCTTTCGATCAGAGTGATTTCTGTTTGAAGTCTCATGCAAGATTAATTCAAATCATCATGTTTATCTTTTCGCTCAAAATGACACTCTGCTCAACAGCTATAACGTCACGATGATCATGAAATGAATGACTAACATGAATCTTTCTCTTTATATGAATCAAACAACAGTGATGCACTATTTGATCAAGTATTGCTTCAAGATCGAAAAGAAGTCTGAATCATTCAAAAGTCTTCTTCAGTTTATCATGCTTAAAGTTTCTGACAAAGCTTTCTTACTGTCTTTTACTATCAAGTTAATGAACAAGTTAATTGTTGAGCGAGATTAATTTGCTCAAGAGATGTATCATCATCTTCTTCAGCGAGATCTATGAAATTTCTCACGAGTCATGCAGAATCTTGATATATGATCAATTAAGAAGCAATGATGTGCTTTGAATTTTCAGAATGACAATGTCACTGTGTTCAAAATCTTTCTGAAACACTATTACAAGCAATCTGCTCATCAGAAACATTTAATTCTTCTGATTGCAGCTTGAAAGTACATGTGAATAAACAAAACTCAGAACTTTCGCTCTTGACGTGATCATTTCAAAATGATTAACTTATTTTCTTGTTATTCAGATCAATCATTTCATGTCAATTATTTGAATTTCTGCAAAGACAAGCTCATACTTCATCACTGCTTTCAAAGTGTCATTATTGATGATTTATTAAATAATGATGATGAGAATTGAATGTTTGCTTATGTCACTTGCGCGATCAATCACGATCACTCGCGCGATTCATTGAGAATCATGCTCAAGACGATTAAGATTGACTCTGAAATCGAGATTTTAAAGCATGATGAGATCGAGCAGAATCAGAATCTTCGTCACGAAGAACTGCTGAATCGACACAGATTGAATCATGATGACAGTCTTGTGTAGATATTTATCAATCTGAGTGAAAGATTCATGAACAAGAATCATGACTGATTGCAATCTACATGTGACGTGACTCTGATCATCATTCGAGATCACTCGATCGTTACTTACGTAATTCGCAAGAATGCTTTCATCTCAACTATTCTTAAGAAAATCGATAGTCTTTCTCTTTTGAATGTCGAGCAGCGAGACGTTGTTGATCAAATCATTGATCATTATTGCTATCATTCTGATGCTCAACTTTTTCTGCATCTGAATGAGATTGTCAAAATCGAAAAGTTGATTTGCATCAATCTAATCTTCAGTCATTTGACGTACTATGCTGCACAGATTAATATGAGCAATTCAGTACTGCGAGCAGCTCTCATCAATGTAGCTGTTTTTAACATTAAGAGCTTTACTCTTTATCAATTGTTGAATCTTCTCATTCAGAATATCTTTGAGTCTCTGAAGTTGAAAAGTCTTACTCGCTTGCAAAATTGCTTTCGTCATTGTCATTTTCTTATCATCAACGATAAATTGATCGCGTCAAGTCGAGTACTTAAGTTCAAGTCAAGTAATCGACTTGAAAAGTGTCGAGTTGAGTTGAAATTTTTTGAAAAAAGTGTCGAGTTGAGTTGAGAAGTTGAACTCAAGCACTCGAGTCGAGTTGAGAAGCTTGACTCGATAATTTGATTCAAAAACTCAATTCAATTCAACAAGATATTAAATAGATGTAAATAGCTTGATCAAACAGTTTTCATGATTTTCTTCATGACTTTCTATCATGTTTCTTCGTCATGACTCTCTATCAAAGTCAAACGATCTTCATGTTTTCTCTTCATGTTTCTCTTCATGTTTCTCATCATGACTTTCTTCATGTTTCTCTTCATGTTTCTCGTCATGACTTTCTTCATGTATCTCTTCATGTTTCTCTTCATGTTTCTCTTTATGTTTCTTATCATGATTCTTTATCAAATGATTTTCATGTTTCTCTTTATGACTTTCTATCAAATGATCTTCATGTTTCTCTTTATGACTTTCTATCAAACGATCTTCATGTTTCTCTTTATGATTCTCTATTAAAAGATAATGCAAAAAGATAATGCAAAAGTCAAAAATCGAAAAAATTTCTATATTTAACTCTCTTGATGTCAAGCTTAAGTTCTTGACGAGTTGAGTTGAATTGATTCAATTCTTAGTTGAATCAAGTTGCATCAAATTGAAAATATGAGTAACTTGATTCAAGTTGAGTTGAAAATGTAAGTAACTCAACTCGATCTTGATTCAAGTTTAAAATGTCAACTCGAAACTCAACTTGATAATCAGTTTAATCAATGAGAAGTTCATGATTGATTTAAAGACTCTTCATTACATTGATCAACATCTTCATCAGATTTATGCTTGATTAAATGTCTTTTTCAAGAATTTTTTCATTCTTTTTTGCAACAATTTTGATCAACTTTCTTTGATCAGCAATTGAGCATTGTATAATTCTCATGTCACGTTCTTCTTCATGAAAGCTCTGACTGATTTGCAAACATATCTCACTTTTGATCAGATCGTTGTTCTGTCTCAAATCATGAGACAACAAGATGAGAATGTTAAATCTTAACAGTTTCATAAGATTTTGAATGAGCTGCAAGATAACAAGCTGAGTTCTGAGAATTGAAACTTTCTTTTAACTCGTGTAAAGAAAAATATGATACTGAGAAGCTGAATCAATTTTAATGAAGCATTACATCTCTACGTCATCAGAGATGAGATTGATGAGTATAATTTCGATTGTCTTGAGCGATTAAATCAGTTGATTATTAAGATATGCATCAAACACGCTGACAAGAAAGTTAAGAAGATCTCATTTGATAACGTTGACAAGCTCTCTTGCACATTGCTTCTCAGCAGAAACGCTCAAGTCATGCTAATGTTCAATATGTTTATCAAAAAGAGCTTGATCAATGACTTGATGAGTAAACTGATCGTTGAGTTGAGTTTCAAATTGAGATTTTGAACTCGAATCAAGATTGAGTCAAATTGCTCACATTTTCAACTCAACTTGAGTCGAATTGCTCATATTTTCAATTCAACACGACTCAACTCAACTGAGAATTGAGTCAACTTAACTTAACTCGTCAAGAACTTAAGCTTGACATTAAGAGAGTTAAATATAGAAAATTTTTCGGTTTTTAACTTTTACATTATCTTTTTGCATTATCTTTTAATAGAAAGTTATAAGAAGAAACATGAAGATCATTTGATAAAGAGTCATAAAGAGAAACATAAAGATCATTTGATAGAAAGTCATAAAGAGAAACATGAAAATCATTTGATAGAGAGTCATAAAGAGAAACATGAAGATCATTTGATAGAAAGTTATGATGAGAAACATGAAGAGAAACATGAAGAGAAACATGAAGAGAAACATGAAGAAGAACATGAAGAGAAACATAGAGAAGAACATGAAGAAAGTCATGATGAGAAACATGAAGAGAAACATGAAGAGAAAACATGAAGATCATTTGACTTTGATAGAGAGTCATGACGAGAAAACATGATAGAAAGTCATGAAGAAAATCATGAAAACTGTTCAATCAAGTTATTTACATTTATTTAATATCTTGTTAAGTTGAGTTGAGTTTTTGAGTCGAATTATCGAGTCAAGCTTCTCAATTCAATTCAAGTGCTTGAGTTTAACTTCTCAATTCAACTCAACACTTTTTCAAAAAAATCTCAACTCAACTTGATACTTTTCAAGTCGAGTACTCAACTCGAACTTGAATACTCGACTTGACGTAATCAGTTTATTGATGAGTACTATTGTTGATGTTATTTGAAACAACGACACAGATGATTCTTTTACAACTCTTTCTGCATTTGTTTTAATAAAAATGAATGACTATGTTGATTTTATCAGCATGCTCGTCAATAATTGAAATGTTGTTTCTATTTTTCTCAAAACAGCTATGTGAAATAATGATAACAATACATGTTCTCGTGAGCAATTTTCTCTGATTCTGATCTTTGTTATCATCATTCACAAAAGTCAAAGACTTATTTTAGTCAAAGTGATTCTCAATCTTGCTATATTGAACTTCTGTCAAGATTTAACCTATGTAAGTTTATCACGAGTTCATCGAATTCAAGATCTTGCTTTTAAAATTTCGTTTTTCTATGATCATTTCTTTTGATGTAATCATGTAATGATGAGTCAATTTTCAAATGCATTAATAATAGTCATTGCAGACAGAGATTGTCATCACTCTTCTTTTTTTTCTCAATGTTAATGTATGATTTATGTATGTAGTTTAATCTTCACTTACAAATGAACATATAATAATGTTTGATTGATTGATTAACAAGATTGAATTAATAGCATGAAGTGAATATGACTCTTTTACGATGAAAATAGTTGTCTACATATGATCAACTTACATCTCAACTCATCTTTCTTTCATTTACTTTCAATACATACGTCTTCTTCTGAACTACATCTTCAATTCAAACATCTATGCTTAATTCAAACACGTACGCTTACGCTTTTCTTTCAAACACTATTCTCAATTCTATCTCTTCATCATGTCAAATTCACGCTCAAAGATCATGAATTCAAACTCAAACATGATGTTTTCTGTAGACTAATTACGTCAAGTTGAGTACTTGAGTTTGAGTCGAGTATTCAACTTGAAAAGTGTCGAGTCGAATTAAATTTTTTTGAGAAAAGTGTTGAGTTGAATTGAGAAGTTGAATTCAAGCACTCAAGTCAAATTAAAAAGCTTGATTCAATAATTCGATTTGAAAACTCAACTTGATTCAACAAGATATTAGATAAATGTAAATAACTTGATTGAACAGTCTTCATGATTTTCTTCATGACTTTCTATCATGTTTCTTCGTCATGACTCTCTATCAAAGTCAAATGATCTTCATGTTCTTCTTTATGACTTTCTATTAAAAGATAATGCAAAAAGATAATGCAAAAGTCAAAGATCGAAAAAATTTCTATATTTAGCTTTCTTAATGTTAAGCTTGAGTTTTTGACGAGTCGAGTTGAGTTAACTCAATTCTCAGTTGAATTGAGTTACGTCAAGTTGAAAATATGAGCAACTCAACTTGAATTGAGTTGAAAATGTGAGCAATTCGACTCAATTTCGATTCAAGTTCAAAATGTCAACTTGAAACTCGATTCAATGATTAGTCTAGTTCTCTACTTCTCAAGTGAATGAACTTTCTGTGCTGAATGTACTAGATTACGACTATCATCAGACTCATTTCTTCAATGAGATGATTAATACTAAATTTAGACTGATCATCAAAATTCTTCTACGTCATTTCAATGTAGCAAATTTATTTCTCTATGCTTAGCGTAAGATTAATGTTGCAAGAGACGTCTTGATTGTTTCAGAAAAGTGATTAACTGTTGTCGTAAAGCTGCTTGCATCATTCCCACGAGATAGTTAGTAAGAATGAAGAGGTCGAGGTCTGAGTCAATGATAGAAGAGTCGAGGAACGTTTCTCGAGTGTATATATAGATGTCATTGCGACTTGTAGATAGACACAGAGACATACACGTTTTACAGTACCTTTCTACTAGCACGATCATTGCACGTGTTCGTTGTTTGCTTTCTCTGTTGCTTCGATACGACTTTCTATATTGCATCTGTACTCTATTTCTCGACACTGTCATTTCTGATATGATTATTCATGAGATTCAATGATGAAATTCTGACGCAGTTGAGATGAACTTCAACGATTCTTTTGTCATCAATGCTTCGCTCTCAGCATCGTAAGTCATGAGTTATGTGCTATGTCGTTGCGTTCACAGAAATCTCTAACGCTGAATATAGTTGATCACTCATCTTTCACTTCTCACATTCTTTCTCTTTCTCTTTTATTTCTTCTGCGTACGCTTCATTTCAGACATCTTCATCTGATTGCTCTTCTCATAGCTCTTTCTCTTTCTTCAAATGATCTCGCTTTCTCTTCGTCAGCATCTATGATGAAGAATATGTACAAAGTTCTCAAGATCATTCAAATTGATTGTGTGCTTCTTTGAAACATCATCATCACGCATGAACTTCTTCATTTCTTCATGCATTTTTCTTCAATAAGATTGTCGTAATTGATTTATGTCGTTGTTATCATTATTCAATGATGACTTCAGAATCAATCATTCAAGATCTGAGTTCAAACGAAACAATAAACAATACATTGACTAAATCTAAAGATAAGTTTGAATGAACAAAGACAAGAAATCACGAAAGAAAATTTCATATATCAAGCTCATTAAATACAAGTTTAAAAGCTTTCATTCACGCTGTTTTTGAATGTTTTAATTCATGTATTCTAAGTAGAGACTTCAAACGACAAGTCTTGCATCATCGATATCAACGACTTTCTCATTATGAAAGTCGTTGACGTCAACAATTGATTCAACAGTCTGAGAAATAATATCATCTTCAAGATCAACTCATTAGATCGAGAATATTTTCAAGTGTTAATGTCAAACGCAGCACGTCTTGATGTTTTTTGACGTTTGTTTGCAGACTTCGACAACTTGATTTCTTCTGCAAAGATAGTCAATGATTTACAAAATGTCAATTAAATGAAAGGCATGATGATGATGCTCATCAGAGATCAGATAATGTGATGATTTGATCATAAGCAGATGAAGAGAGACAACTGAGTTTTCATTATTTAGTTCATTTAAGATAGTAAATCAAACTTGATTCTCTTTTTGACTTGATAATGCTTGAAAGTGTGTCTTCTTTACATCATGATTATAAAGTTATGCTGTTTCTTTATACTTGAAATGATATTGATTAGACAAGAGACATCGTACTGACTTAAGACAAATGATTTACTGTCATGATTAACGCGCTCATCTCTGAAAGAAGACGTTGATACTCAAGATTGAAAAGCATGAACAGTTTGTCTGTCATGTTCATCTTCATGCTAATCTTCTAAATCACGACTCATCTTGTGTTTTCTTCTGCTCGCGTCTATGTGCTAACACTGAGTTCAAAAGACGATTCTCTTGCAATTCTGAATGCTTTTCTCAATTCTTTCTGAACTGTTTTCTCTCACTTCTTCTTTCAATCTCTTTGACTGACTGACTCTCTTGTTAGAACTCTTTCGTGAATGATTAAATAAGACAATGATTAAATAATCATTGAGTAATCAAGAGTCTTGAAGTTATCACTCTGATTACTTGAATCAGAAGTGATCACAGTGAGCATAATGAGCATGATGCTCATCTTGCTCATCTTGCTCAAAAATGATCAAAGTGATTATTCAGAGCAGAAATGACTTGACATGATTCTTTTATGTTTATATAACAATGATCATTCTCTTAGATAAAAGCTTCATGCTTAACTCATGTAATAATCAATACAGTCTATTCTCTTAGTTATTTTCAAACTTTCAGTCTAGTGATTAGTTTGTTACTATACTGATCTCTGTTTATATCTTGTGTTGTTAAAAAGACAATCATTACACTTTGAGCATCATCTTCTACAAGATATTAGAGCATCATTTTATCACAGTCATTATATCATTCTCAGAATGAATCACATCATCAGACATCATTGCATTCTTGAATAGCAAGTCATTGATTAAGATATCAACATCAAATCTGTACTATGAAGATAGAAACAAGCTTGATGCTTTTCTTATACAAGTGAATGTTTATGTCAGAGCACACAAGAAACTAAGTTCACTTTATGACAAGATATTGTTTGCATTTTCATACTTCAAAGAAGATGTCTTCAAATGATTTAAATCATTGATAAGAAATCACTTGAAGAATAAGTCAGAAGATCAAGAAGAAGAGATTAATAGAATCTTTGAAGACTTCTTTAACTTTAAGTAAGCAATACAAAGAATGTATAAAGACATAAATGCAAAAAGAATCATTGAATAACAGCTGTATGATATTAAGCAATCAGAATCAACATTCAAGTACATTGTTGCATTTCAATCAATTGCAGCAGAACTTGAATGAAATAACTCAACTCTTACAGCGCAGTTCTATAAAGAACTGAAGAATGTAATAAAGAACGAGATAGCTCGTATGAATAAACTTGTGACTTTGCATGCTATGATCAGCAAGACAATCATGCTGAATAATCAACAGTACAAGCGAAGACTTGAAAAGAAGAACAAGATTGCTTATGTTTCAGTTGCATGAAGTAAGAAAAAGAAGAAGCAACTTTATTATGATTCTCAGTCTATGAAGATAAACGCAATTCGAAAAATATTAATGAACGCTCATGATAAAACAGTTCAGCAGAGCAAAGCATGTTACACATGCAAAAAGCTAGATCATTTCTTCAAAGATTATACTCAAAACAAGTACAAGAACAAGCTAAAACTTTATGATAAACAAGACAAATCTTTCGCAGCAACGAAAGAAGATCAGAAAGACAAGCATCAGACATTGTCATGAACAGCATGTTATGAAAACAACTGTTGCATTCATCTGAGTGATAAGAAAGATTCTGAATGATACTTGAAATCATTGCAAAAGAATTGTTTCTATGCAGCAACTCATTGTCAATTGAAAGTGCATGATGAGAAAAGTGATGAAAGTTCATTCACTATGATCGCGAAATCAGAGATTCTTGATAGCGAAGAATATGACTTGAATAGATTGAATAACACAAAGAAAGTTATTCATCAAGCAGTCGAAGAAGAAAATCGACTTAGCAAAATTCTACGAGCATTCACTATTACAGCAGAAGATGTTCTCAAACAAGAAGAAGATTATCTTGAAGTAAAGAAAGATCTTAGAAAGTTTACAAATCAAGCAAGTTTTATAAGCATGTACAACGAATTGTATACTCTCTTTAAACAGAAAGAGAAAGATTTTTTGCAACGCATGCAACAAATCAAGAATGAAATACATCAGACTATTTATGACATAGTTCAAGATGAGTTAATTGCATTGCACAAAGACATTTGATATCATGACATAGTCATGAAGAAGTCATTCACAGAAGTCAAGTTCATTAAGCAAGAAGAATATGTACTTCTTAATGAAGATCATATATTCAGAGAATTTAAACAGATGACAGAAGTCATCAGAAAGAGATTTGACTTATGTGATTCAAAGAAATATTTACAGAAAAAAGTCAATTCAAATTGATTTCAGTACATAAAACAAGTATTTAAGAAGCAAGCTTTTAATTCAAAAAACTAGAAAACTCTTTGATCAATGAATCATTGAAGAAGTCTAGTCAAGAGTTGAAAATCAAAAGCATATTTATCTTCATGAATGACTTGACGCAGTTACGAGTCTGAGTCAAGATCAACGATCATACAGTAAGTTTATTCATTGACAATGATTGTACAAGAAACTATATGTTCTCAGAATTTGCTAGAAAAGCGCAAATATCTTTGCAGAAAAAGAAAGAATCTTACAATCTGCGAAACTTCGATGAAACACTCATGAAGTATAATAATGAACTAATAAATCAAAAGACTTGACTCATTCATTTGAGACTTGAACGTCATTGAAAAAAGTTGCGTTTAGATGTTATGAAGCAGTCAGACAGCAATATAGTTCTAGACATATCATGACTTCGTATGATCAATTCAATGATAGATTGAGTCAATGAGACAATTGCTTTTCTTCATACAGAAACAACGCGATTGCACTTAATATTGAAATCATCAAAGAATGTGAAAATCTTTGCAATGACAGCGAACAATATGCGCAGCGAGCTGAAGAACAGTTCAGATGCACAAATGTTATGAAGCAAAGAGATTAAAAGTAATCTTGCTATCATTGAAATTTCTAAAGAATATCAGAAATATAAGATTTTGTTTGAGAAAGAAAGTGATCAAGAGACACTATTCAAACATCAATCGTGAAATCATAAGATCAAGCTCATAGATGACAAGAAACTCATGAAACAGTTCATTTATTTATTGTTGACAGAAAAGTTCAACGCTTTGCAACAATATCTGAAAGAGAACATGTGAAAAGAATTTATTAAAGAATCGCAGTCATCAGCAGAATACTCAATTCTGTTTATTTCAAAATTGAATGAAAGTCTAAGACTATGTGTCAATTACAGAGCATTGAATAACATCATGATTAAAAACAGCTATTCGCTATCGCTCATATCTGAACTGCAAGACAGACTTCAGAAAGCACAATAATTTATGAAATTTGATATATTCAAAGCGTTCAATTGAATATGAATTAAAGAAGAAGACGAGTGAAAGACAGTTTTTTGCACTTGACTAGAACACTATGAGTATTTGATCATGTCTTTCAATTTAATCAATGCTTCAATCATGTTTCAGACATTTGTAAATAACATACTATGATGTTATCTGAATCAGTTCATCATAACATATCTGAATGATATACTAGTATATTCAAAGATGAAGAAAGAATATGTGCAACATGTTAGAAAGATTCTACAGACTTTGAAGAAAGTCAATCTGCGCATTAAGTCAGAAAAAAGTGAATTTCATGTACAGAGTGTACAGTTTTTGAAATTCATAGTCACGTCTCAGAATTTAAGAATGAATTCAAAGAAGATAGAAGCTGTTACGACTTAATCGACGTTAAAGTCAAAGATCGAAGTTTAATTCTTCTTAGAATTCGCGAACTTTTATAAATGCTTTATAGAGAAATACTTCAGAATTGTCTCGTCACTTACAAATCTTACGAAGAAGAACATATTGTTCATGTGAACTGAGAAAGCAGAAAAAGCTTTCAAGAAGCTGAAGAAATTGTTCATTTCTCAGTCAATACTGATCATGTTTGAATCAGAAAAATTTATTATGCTCAAGATGAATGCATCAGACGAAGCTATTAAGACGTGTATCAGTCAATCAGATGATAAAAGACGTCTGCATTCTATTACTTATTACAATTGTAAGCTTACAGTCGCTGAATTAAACTATGAAATACATGACAAGAAGTTACTAGTTATTGTTGACTTTTTCAAACAATGAAGAGTGTATCTGAAAGAATCTAGACATCAAATTCAAGTATATACAGATCATAAAAATCTGTTATACTTCATGATCACGAAAGTTCTGAATCGAAGACAGATCAGATGATCAAAGAAATTATCATCATACAACTTCAACATTCAGTATCAAAAGAAATCTGAAAACTTAAAGATTGATGTTTTGAGCAGAAGAGCAGATAACATGACAGATAGATCACAGGTAAACCAGACTATCTTACAACAGAATCAGAATGATTTCATTGTTTACAATAAACAAAATGCAGCTACGCTACGAATCTATAATAAAGATCTTGAAAAACGAATAAAGTTAAAGTTAGTAAAGAACTCAGTCACGCAGAATATTATAGAAGATATCGCTGACAACGCAAACTTTGAGATAATCAATAAAATACTAACATTTCAAGATCTCATCTATGTTTCAGCAAGATGCAGACAAGAAATAATAAGCGATTATCACGAGTCAATGATACATGAACATCAGAATTCGAATAAAATCATTGAAAGAATATTCAGAATCTACTACTTCTTTAAGATGAGAAAGCAGATAAAAGATATCATAAGAAAGTGCAACGTCTGCATTTGAACGAAGCATAGTCAACACAGATCTTACGAACTTTGAAAAATCTCAGCACATCAGATCATGCATGAAAAAGCATAGCTTTAAACTTTATAATCAAGTTATCAAAGTCAAAGAAAAGAATTATGAAAACAACGTACGACTTTATATTAATGATCACAGATAAACTAATCAAGTATGAATACTTCTTGTCATACAAGAAAGCAACATTCGCAGAAGATTTAATATACACGTTTCTGAGAATGATTGTAGCAAATCATGAATTATCAGATGAGATAATTTTGAATAGAGACAAGCTCTTTACATTGAAATTCTGAAAATCGTTGATGAATCAATTAGAAATTCATTATAAGCTGTCAACAGCTTATCATTCACAGATGAATAAACAAATGAAAAGAATGAATCAAACACTGAAACAGTATCTCAGATGCTATATCAACTATAGACAAAACGATTGAATACAGCTACTGTTAATAACACAGTTGACTTTCAATAGCACAACAATGAAAATAATCAGCATGTCATCATTCTTTGCAAACTACGAATTCAAGCTGAAGACTTTCAAGAAATCGTGTGAGTTTGTACAATTAACTCAAAAAGCTACAATACAAATTAAATAAATACATTTGTTGCGCAAAGAGTTGCAGAAGAACATTCAGTTTCTAAGCAAGTGCATGATCTTGTATGCAAATAAGAAAAGAGATAGAGAATTTACTCTTAAAAAGAGAAACAAAGTTTATTTACTAAGATGAAATATCAAAACAAAAAGATCAAGTAACAAGTTGAATCACATGAAATTAAAATCATTTGAAATTTTAGAAGAAAAGAGATCAATTAACTACAAGTTGAATCTTTCAGCATCTATGAAAATACATTCAATATTTCATATTTTTCTTTTGAAGTCTGCAGATTCAAATATGTCAATTCAAACAGAATCTTCAGAAATCAATTCAGAGAGTCAGAATGTTGAGTACAAAGTAGAGAATATATTAAATCAACAGAATATCAAAGATCAGTTTCATTGATTAGTCAAATGAAAAAATTATGAACATATCGAGAACACTTAAGAATCAAGAAAGAATCTCAGAAACTGTCAGATGTTTCTGCAACAGTTTCAGTTGAAAAACTCAGTCAGTCAAAGTCTGATGAAATTTCAATCTGCTTGAAAAACACATCAAAGAGAAAATTATTCAGTGATGAATCACTAGTTCTTGTTTTTTCTTTCTCAAGCTTGATGATGTTTTGAAACTTTCATTCAATCATCATTTATTTCTTGTTCTTCAGAAACACAAATTGATTTTGCAAATAAGTAGTTCTTGCGAAGATTTTTTGCATCTGCTTGTGAGCATTCAGCAGCTTACAAAGAACGCGATTGCATTCTGTCTTTATTCTTTTTCACTTCATCATCAAGAAAGTAAGATTGCATTTGTAATCAAGATGCACATACTCGATGCAATGATTAAATTCATTGTCAACATGATATTTCTTTTGCAAGTGATTGCAGTGTTCACAGAGACACATGACAGCATGCTCAGAACTTGTACGCTCAAGAAAATCTTTGCAACGCAAGATAAAGTTCTTTGTTGTGCAATAAAAAAACATGAAGAAAAAGTGATTTTCAAAATGAAAATCTTAAAAGAGAATTTAATGTTAAAACTCTTCTGCGAATGATTAAATAATCATTAAATAATCAAGAGTCTTGAAGTGATCACTTTGATTACTTGAATCAGAAGTGATTACAGTAAGCATGATGAGCATGATGCTCATCTTGCTTATCTTGCTCGAGAATGATCAAAGTGATCATTCAAAGCAGAAACGACTTAACATGATTCTTTTATATCTATATAATAATAATTGTTCTCTTAGATAAAAGCTTCATGCTCAACTCATGTAATAATCAATACAGTTTATTGTTTTAGCTATTCTCAGACTTTCAGTCTAGTGATTAGTTTGTTACTATACTGATCTCTGTTTATATCTTGTGTTGTTAAAGAGACAATCATTACATTTCTTTTCATCATCACTTCATGAACGACTTCGTAGATCATGAATTGTGTGCTATGTCATTACGTTCGTACAAATTCTCAACGCTGAATATAGTCAATCATTTATCTTTCACTTCTCATGTTCTTTCTCTTCTTCTTTCGTTCTTTCTGCTCAGTCATCTTCTCAGACATCTTCGTCTGATCGCTTTTCTCGTCACTCTTTTTCTTTCTTCAGATGATCTCACTTTCTCTTCGTCAACATATATGAAGAAGAATCATTTAAAGCTTGCAGAATCATTTGAATTGATCACATGCTCTCTTGAAACATCATCGTCATACATGAACTTCTTCATCTTCTCATGCATTCTTCTCTGATGAGATTGTCGTAACTGAATCACGTCATTCTCATCATTATTTGTCAGAATCATATTTAAATGATACAATCAATGAAGATCAGAATTGATAGTGCTTGATCTTTAAAGATAGTTATAACTGAATATTAAGAACACAGAAGAAGATTAATACAAAAGCTTTTATTTATGTAATGTTCAGAAACTGCATTAAACTCGAAAGAGATGTGTTTGTGACATGAAAAGAATGTGATGTAGATGAACAAGATGTTGATGAAAGAAAAGAATGTTTGAGAAAGAAAAAGAATGTTGAATCATATCTGAGTTATATCTGAGTCATATTTGAGTCAAATCTGACTAGCTCGCTGATTAGTTCTAATCATTATGCAGAGAACTCGCTAGCGTTCACTGTGAATTGATTAAAGCTTCAGTCTTGTTCAGTCTTGATACGCTTGTAACATTATCTTTCTTTTTGAAAATTCATGTTCACATGAATGTAGTTCATTTGCTTGCTTTTGTTGATAGTTATTTCAATATTTAGCGCGATTTGTTTGAATATAGCTTATGAAATTCATTCAAAACTTTCTCTGAATTATTGAATTTTTCTTTATCAACATAGTATCATTCATCATCTTTATCTAGATTTGTTCATTTGACTTTGTACTGTATTTGATCTCAATAGCGTCTGAAGTTCAATATATCATTTATCTCTCAGTATTCATCATCTTTGATAATGATTAATCTGAATGATTCTGAATGCTGTTCTGATAGAAGATTTTCTGAATATGATTGCAGTAGCTTCGAGCTGAACATTGAATGCAAATGCTTCATACTAATTGATTGTCATGATGTCAGATTATTAACTCAATTTAGAACATAAATCATCAATATCTTAAATAATTTCAATTTATTGAATCTGTTTCACAGTTCAATGAATCAAGTCATCAATCTAGTCATCATCATCTTAATTTAGTTTCAGTAATTCTGTTTTAATCATTTCAGTCATTTTGCAATCTTAAGTTAATAAAATTACTGTCTAGTCTTGATTCTGCTCAATTCATGTATATAAAAGTCGAGTTTTCATTCTTTTCTTTTGCTTTTTGTCTTTCATCTTGTACATTATCTGATGTATTGTCTTGTATCTAGATTTTATCAAAGTAATAATAATATCAGTCTTTTATATTGATAGTATCTTTAGTTTAGCTCAATCTTTGACATTACAAAAGATCTACACTTTCTGCAACGTTTTTTTACGTTGAAATCTCGTTTAGTTACTCTTTCGCTCAAATGAAGTTGTCTCACAATTTCTTGATCAATGATGAGCATGCTGTTAAACAGTTTACTCAAAGTATGATTAAAAATTCAGTTGAGATCTTTCGCGTAATGCGAGAGCTTCAAAATCAAGTTCAACAACATGATGTCATCACTTCATTCTTGTTCATCATTTTCAATTCTTCAGTCTATATAGAATTGAATTCTCAGTCTCTTACAATGATAGCTCAGATCGTCGCACAAATCTTGAATAATCAATCTTCTTTCATCATTCATCTCTCTGCGAATTCTGTCGCTGTCATCATTGCTTCTAGATTCAAGAAGCTTCTTGACATATTTGAGTGTGAAAGAAACAAAGATTGATTGAATGCATGAAAGCAGAGTCTGATACAGCGCATGAACGTGAATGACGATCATTATCTCTCTCATCAAGTCAAGATCGTTTATGTCAAGTCATGATTCATCATAGATAAGAAGACTTACAATCTAATGAGTCAATATCGAGTCAATAATCTCTGCATCATTTTCATCTTTGCAGATTGACAACATAAGTTGCATCATTGCTACGACAATTCTTTCAAGACAGAAGATGCTCATTTATATTTTCGTGAAATTCTGAAGCAAGACATGAGTAACTTTGTTGACTATTACAATCTCTTTTATTCAAAGAAAGAATGTTTTTTAATGAAAGATTTCTCGTTAATTGACTGTCTGAAGCGCAATGTTAATTATTTCACTCAAGTCATTGTTTTCTTCTGATGAAACTTCAATGAAACTTAATCATTCATCTTTCATCAATAAATTCAAGCATTCTCTGATATCAATGAAGAGTTTCAGCAACTTAAGCATCGTCAATCTTGCTTCATCTTCGTCATTGTTTCATTCATCAAAGTCAAGAGTATCTCTGCGTTGACTAGTAATTCTTTGAATTCAAAGATCATCATTTCTGTGACTGTTGTTTCAACAATATCTTTGTCTCTTTCTTTCTCATTTCTCAATGAGTTAATGAATCTAAGCTTTATCATTGTCATCGTTCAAGATAAGATTCTGATCGTTTCTGAAATTAAGAAAATTTGCAACAAGTGAAAGCTGTGTTACTATTACAAATTGCAACATTCAAGCAAAATTGATAAAGAATGCTCAAATAAGAAGTTCTTCACTCTGTGTATCATGAACATTTATGATAGTGACGTTGTCAGTATAAATGAAAAAGTCTTTCTGTCTGCAAAAAAAGTTTAGTCTCTGAGTTAAGTCGCGCTCAGAGATCTGTATACATATCATCTTGTCTACTAGTCTCAATCTTTTCACTCTCACTTCAATCATATAGAAAGTTTTCTGCTAAATCTGTCTTGAAACTCTTTGAATTCAATTTGACATTCAAAGATAGTCACATGATAGTATTCTGTATTCTACGTCAAGCTTAATCTAGAGTTCTCATTCTCACTCTGATTGATAGTGAAGTCTTCGCTTATGTCTTTATGAATAAATTCTTCGCGTAACAACATCATCTTTTCTTGCATTAATTAATTTACTCTTGCAGATTTCAAGAATTTGATGATCAAGTCGCTTTAATCAACAACATTACTCATGTTGTTGAAATCACAATGATTCTCGATGAACACATCAAAAGACTATTCTTTTATGTTATTGAGTTAAGTCAATATCTCATCATCATGAGTTTATCATGACTTTGTCATCACGTCATTGATGTCAATTTTGAACACAATATTCTCATCTTGTCTTTCTTTTTCTGTCTTGATCATTGTTGTCAATCTCTCGTCAAGATCTATGATTTTAATCAACAAGAAGAAGATTTCTCGCTTGAAGTTAACAAAGTAGCTTTCTCTCAGTCTCGCTCTCAATTCACTCACAAGAAGCAACTCAGTTCACAAATCATTCACAAGAAGCAATTCAGTCTACAGATTGCTCACAAGAAGTAATTCAGCACTCAGTTTGCTTGCAAGAAGTAATTTAGTTTCTCATTCATTCAAAAGAAGCAACTCAGTTTTCAGTTTACTCATAAGAAGCAATTCAGTTCTCAATTCACTTGCAAGAAGTAACTCAGTTTTCAGTTCGCTCACAAGAAGCAATTCAGTTCTCAATTCGCTTGTAAGAAGCAACTCAGTTTTTCATTTGTTCACAAGAAGCAATATAATCTTTTGTTTGCTTATGAAAAGTCAACTAATACTCAGTTTATTCACAAGAAACAAACTTCGTTCAATCTTGTCTTTCATTTGAAACAAGAAGCTTTTAGTCGTATTCTTTAAGTCATTCAAAAAGAATACTCATCAAAAATCAAGTGTCAAAATTCTTTTCTCTTTAAAACTTCTGTTGTCTCTTGAGCAGATTAATTTGATCAATCTTTTATACAACTTGACATAGTTGAGTTGAGAGTTCGAAGCTTTGATCATGCTGCTCATGTCAAAGACATTGAAGTGTTTAGCGTCACTTTAAAGAAAATTGATGTCTTCTTGAATCTTGAGTCAATCTCATCTTCTAGTTTAAACTCTGATAAATCAAAATCGCGTCGTGCAACTTTGACTGTCTGTTCAAAGAACAGCTTAACTCTTACTCAGTTCTCATCTCATCTTCAAGACAGTATGTATGATAAAAATCTTCATCTGAATCTTCATCAAATGAAAAAGAAATTTCATCTGATTGCATTCACGACACAAGAAGATCTTGAAATCTATTGACAAAGTAAGAATGTTGATTCAGTTATAATTTTATCGTTCAGATATTTTGAGTTTCTAGACGTCTTCTTCAAGAAGAACGTTGATATCTTGTTTTTGCATCAAGCTCATGATCATGTCATACATCTTAAAGAAGATGCTCAATTCTCAGTCTTCGCTTTGTACAACATGAATCATGACAAAATTCTAGAACTTCGTCGTTATCTGAATGAGAATCTGAGCAAAGATTTCATTCGAGTCAGTCACTTTCAGATGATCATCTCTGTTCTCTTCATTAAGAAACTCGAAGAAGAACTTTGCTTCTGCGTGAACTATCGAAATTTGAACACTATCACAGTCAAGAATCGATATTCTCTGTTTCTGATCTCAGAAACGCTGAATCATTTAAGTTGAGTTAAAATCTTTATCAAGCTGAATATCATCTCTGCATTCAATCAACTTCAAATCAAAGAAAAAGATGAAGTTCTCATCATCTTTTGCACTCGATTTGAATTATTCAAGTATCTAATCATGTTCTTTGATCTATGTAATGAATCTGTCTCATTTCAGAAGTACATTAACAATACTCTTCATGAACATTTAAATAAGTTTTATACAGTTTATCTGAATGACATCTTGATCTATTCTGACAATGAACTCAAGCACGAGATTCATGTCAAGCTCATTCTGCGAAAGTTGCAAGAAGCAGATCTTCAAATGAATATAATCAAATGCAAGTTTCACGTCACTCAAGTCTTGTATCTAGAATTGATAATCATCATTGAAGAGATCAAGATGAATTCTTTTAAGATAAACATCATTGTCAATTGATTCATCTTGATCAACGTTAAAAACATTCAAAGTTTTCTAGATTTCGCGAACTTCTATAGAAGATTCATCTATGACTATAGTAGAATAGCTATCTCGCTCACTCGTCTCATCAGAAAAGATGTATTCTTTGTCTGATTTCAGAAATATCAGATTGCATTCAACACTCTTAAAAAAGTCTTCACTTTCAAAATTATTCTTCGTCACTATAATTCAGATCACAAGATTGTGATAGAAATCAATGCTTCAAACTATGTATTCAAAGACATTCTTTCTCAATACGATGAGAATGAGATTCTTCATTCAGTCGCTTACTTTTCAAAGAAGCATAACTCAATTGAGTGTAACTACGAGATCTACGATAAAAAACTCATGATCATTGTTCGCGCTTTCGAGAAATGATGATCAGAGCTCAAAGACTCTATTTATTCTATCAAGATAATCACGAATCATAAAAATCTTGAGTATTTCATGTCAATTAAGCAGTTGAGTCGTCATCAAGCTCGTTGAAGTCAGTTTCTGTCTAGATTCAACTATCACATCGCTTATCATTTCAACAAGATTAATGATAAGTTGAATGCTTTGACACGTCGCTCAGAAGATCTTTCTAAAGAGAAAAATACATTTGATTCTTAACATCAATATCAACATCAGACAATTCTAAAAACTCATGTTTTAAATCTCAATATTGTTAAGAATCTTGCTCTTAACATCTTCAACATCAAAATCATGAAGCTTCAGTCACAAATCATTGCTTTAGATTCAGTTCAGTTACATTTGTTCTCAGTTACTTCAGCATCTTCGCAAATTTTAGCTTTCATAAATCTAGAAATCGAAGAATTCAACGTTGAAGACGTCAAGTTTCAGTGTTAGGGACTAGGGCTATGTTCGAAAGAATGTAGCCAAAGCTTGATATTGGTATATACAAAGAGGTTAACTTGCAGAGCAAACCTACTGCGATACCCAGCTTCTCTATATAGGAGCCCCATTACCCCCTTGCCCCCTTGCCTTCCTCAACAAGCCAGAGGATTGACCAACCAACCAGAGGATTGACCAACCAACCAGAGGATTGACCAACCAACCAACCGATTGACCAACCAACCAACCAACCAACCGACCAATGGGTATAACCCATAACATTCAGCTAGATCAAGATACTTTGAATCTTGATAAAGATTCTGCTGACATTCGCACTCAGACATTATGAAAGTAAGTTGAAATCAATGATAAATTTGCAGTTCAGATAATCGAAGCGCTTTGCAATGAAACATGACATCACAACAAGATTTCTTTAATTGAGTGTGAAGAACACGAGAATCATCTGTACTTTTAAGAAAGAAAGTACATGTTCAACTTAGATAAACTACGTCTTTGTATCATTCAGCTCGCTCATGATAGTATCATCAATGATCATTCAGAAAGAGCAAAAAGCTATGAACTGATCAGTCAAGTTTATTGATGAACAAACATTTATAAGTATGTTCAACGCTTCGTATGAAACTGTCACATGTACACACGTTTCAAGCTCTTTAGACAATGAACTCAAGAATGATTGTGTTCTCTTTCAGTCTTTGAACGTTGTTGACGTGATGTTTTCATGAACTATGTAAATTCTTTATCGCTCAATATTTTCATGGGTATCACATATAAATATGTTTTAGTCTTCATTGATCATCTTATCAAAATGAGACATTTAGTTCTCATCACTTCTATGAAAGTTGAAGAAGTTATCAACTGCTTCTATGCTCATGTTTGAAAACATCATGATTTACTCAAGTTCTTCATGTCTGATCGAGATACACAATTCATCTTCAATGTCTGAAAGCATATGTATAAAATGCTGAAGATAAACATCAAGTTATCAACGATGTATCATCTTGAAATTGATAATCAAATCGAGAGAGTCAATGCTGTCATGAAGCATTATCTTTGAATCTTCGTTAACTACATGCAGAATGACTGAGCTAAGTGACTTTCTGAAATCGAATTCATTGTCAATAACGCATCATCATTAATCACTTTAACATCACTCTTCTTAATCAATTTGAATCAGAACTTATGTTTAAACTTCAAGTCTTCTGAATCTCTGTTTGAGAATCTCATGTCTCAAGCTTGAAACAAGTTAATCAATGTCAAAAAGTTCATCAAGAAGATGAAGAAATTAATTGAGCATTTACGTGATGAGATGCTTATAGCTCAGATCATCTATGAATTCAATGTCAATCTCTTTCGTCGTTCTTGTTTTAAATACTTCATCGAAGATGAAGTTTGATTGAATGTTCATAATCTCAGCATCGCTCGTCTTGTTGTCAAGTTAAATGATCATAACATGAATCTCTTCAAGATCAAGCGTGTCTTTGAAAACAATTTTCTGATCATCGAGTTAAATTTTTCAACATTCATGAAGATTCATTCAATCTTTTATGTCATTCTTTTGAATCATATTGCAAGTGACTTTCTTTCAAATCAATGTCAGAAACTTTGAGAATTCATTGTCATTGAGAATGACGAAAGATTTTAATATGTAAACAGCATACTAAACTTCAAGCATGATAAATGCTATAATTCATCTTTGCTCAAGTATTACATTGATTGAGAAAATCACTTCTTTACTTAAGAGTCTTTTCATCTTCTGAATAATTGGTAGCAAATGCTTAATGAATATCATCTCATCAATTCTGTCGTCGAAGAATCACATATACTGTCGTGTGTGATGTTTCAATGTCAATGTCAAGAATATTAAATTCAATCTTCATCATCTCAATTCAGCTCAGATCTGATTCAGATCTTGTCTAAATCTGACTCAAATCTTTTGTTTAAATTTGATTCAAATGTGATTCAGATGTATTTTAGTTTCATCATGCATCATCATGTTAAAATGCATCTCATCTCGTCATGCATCATCACGTTAAAATGCGTTTCATCTCGATGTACATCATCACATTAAACTGCATTTCATCTTTCTTTCACTCAGATCTGACTCAGATCTTGTCTAGATCTGATTCAGACATTTCGTTTAAATCTAACTCAAATGTGATTCAGATGTGTTTCAATTCTCTGTGCATCATCACGTTAAAATGTGTTTCATCTCGTCTTACTCTTCAGACATCTTACTCAGATTTGACTCAGATGTGACTCAGATCTATTCTAGTTTCATCTGTGCTTCATCACATTAAAATGCATTTACATCAATTCTTGTCTCATTTCAATCTTTGTCTTCAATTCTTTCTCATTTCATCTTGTTTTTTCTCATCATTTCGCAGAAGCTCAGTCTTGAAGAGAGAAGTTACTGTCATGATGTCAGATCATCAATTCAATTTAGAACATAAATTGTTGATATTTTAAATAATCTTGATTCATTGAATCTGTTTTGCAGTTCAATGAATCAAGTCATCAATCTAGTCATCATCATCTTAATCTAGTTTCAGCAATTCTGTTTTAATCATCTTAATCATTCTGCAATTTTAAGTCAATAAAACTATTGTTTAATCTTAATTCTGCTTGATTCATGTATATAGAAGTTGAGCTTTCGTTCTTTTCTTTCACTCTTTGTCTTTCATCTTGTACATTATCTGATGTATTGTCTTGTATCTAGATTTTATCAAAGTAATAATAATATCAATCTTTTATATTGATAGTATCTCTAGTTTAGCTTAGTTTCTGACATTGATAAACGAAGATGATAGAAGATACTTACTTTGACAGTGATTTGATAAAGATCTAGCTGTTTGTCTTTCAAATCTTTGCAAAGTCTCGTTGTCTTGATGTTTCTGAAAGATAGTCAAATTTAGTCATTTACTTTATAAATAATGTTTCATCTATGTTTATTAATTTGAACTTTGATGATCAGCTTCGTTTTTTTCAATTGTTGATGATTGAAGTTCAGTAACTTTTTTATTCAAATGATAATATCATTTGCTTTTCTAGCTTCAAGTCGTTCATGAGTTGTTTTATAGTCAGTTGTATCTGAATCGAAACTCATTCAAGAGTGAAATTTTTTATTGAAGTAGAAGAAAGTCATTGAAGTGATTAAGAAAATATTGAGATTGTCACTGAATTTCATCATAAATATTCATTTGATTCAGTCATTCTGCATGTAATTGCAGTAAATTCTAAGTTCGCATTCAACGTCTTGATTGACTCATTTTGATTGATCATTGATCTCAAAATGATAGACTGTGAATAAACTAGCTGTGATTCTCAGTCGCTTGCAAAGACTTTTTCACATAGTTGATATGAATTGAGAGTCTCTGTTCAAAACAATAGAACTGAATAGATCATGCAGTCAATAGACGTTTCATAACATGATTCAAATCATTTCTTCGACTGAAATGTCATCGTCTCTTCAATGATAGAAAACATAGTGACGTTCTTTGATGAAATGACATATGATTATGCAAATGATGTTATAGTCTTCTGACAGAAGTAGTTCAGTGATGAAGTTCATAACTATATCTTTTCAGCGTTTCTGTGAAATCGAGAGAGAATGATGAAGTTCATTAATGCTATTTCTAGAGACTTTACTTCGCTGATAAGCATGACAGTTTTGAATGTATTATCAAATAGTAGCTCGATGATCTGATTAATAGTAGAAACGCTGAACTAAATCAATGATTCATCTATTGTCGAAGTGAAAGATTGAAGATTGATCATGCACTTCTTGTAGTAATTTCGTGTGCATGTTCTCAAAGATTCACAGTAAATCTTTTTTAAATAGAACGTCATCAATGATTTTGCAGTTCTTCAGTTTAATGATATGAAATTTGAGCTTGTTTTCGTTCATAGCTTGTTTATATTCGCTGCAGAACTCATCTGTTTGATTAATCATTCATACTCGTTGATAAAGATTTGCTTTCGATTCAATAGATAGAACATCGACTCTATCAAAGATCAGAATAGTTTGAAAATGATCTTCAAGACACTGAGCTGATTCAGAGACGTTTGCTAGAAACATTCTGATTAAAGCATTGACTTTAATGTTCATTTTGTCTGATCTAAAGATGATCTGAAAGTTGAATTTCAATAGAATGTTCAGATAGTTGACTTGTCATCGACTTAACTGTTTGTTTTTCATGAAGATCTTCAAAGTCTGATGATTGATGAACATCTGAATAAGTAGTTCAGTGCACTTCAGCTCAAGTCATCAATGTTCAAAACATCGAATAATGACTAGCAATTTCTTGTCATAGATGTGATAATTGATTTCAGCGAGAATCATGCTTTTACTGTAGAAGATCATCGAATGAAGAACTCTTTCATCATCATACTGAGATAGTATTTCATCTTTTACATAGTTTGAAGCATCAATCTTCAGAATAGCTTGTCGTTTGAGATCAAAGTGACGAAGTACTGAGATCAAGCTGACTTGTTTCTTTAGATTGTCAAAGACTTGAACACAAATCTCATTTCAAACAAAAGATGTGTTTTTTCTAGTCAGCTGAGTGAATGATTTAACTAGCTTCGAGAAGTTCTTAATGAAACAACGATAGAAGTTAACAAATCTTACGAAGCTCTGAATTTCTTTTAAATTGATCGAAGTGATCCAGCTGACTATAACTGTCACTTTACTGAGATTCATATGAAAATCTAGTTCTGATACGATAACTTCTAGAAAGACAGTCTCTTCTACATTGAATTTGCACTTTTGAATATTCATCTGCAATTCAGCTTCGCGTAGTTGATTCAATACTAGTTTAACATGATCTTTATGTTTCTTTCTCATTTTGCTATAGATGAGAATGTCATTTAGATAGACTTGACAAAAGTTGTTCAGAAAGTTTCATAGAATGTCATTCATATATTGCTGAAAGAAGATCGATTTGTTAGTCAGTTCAAATGATAGCATCTTGTATTTATATGCTTTTAAAGCAGTGATAAAAGTGATGTAATTCTTGTTATCAAAATGCATTTGAAGTTTGTTGAATGTTGATATGATGTTCAATTTAGTCAGATGCTTGCAATTCACTATTTTATCAATAATCTCATTTATCAATGATAGAGAATATCTATTTCTTTTGAAAATGACATTTAGCTTTTAATAGTTCACACAGAATCGAAAATCTTCATTTGCTTTGAGAGCAAATAGAACGAAGAAGAAATAGAGAGTCTGACTAGAAGTGATGAATTTCTTCGACAGATTCTCGTTTAAGTACTTTTTTACTTTCAGAAGTTTGACAGAGAACATTTGATAAACTCGACAGTGAGAAAACGTTGAATCACTGATGAGTTCAATTTTATGATCATAGAAGCGATGAGAAAGCAGTTTATTCAATTGAGCTCGATCAAAAACATCTAGAAACTTATGATATTTCAATGACAGCTTTGCTTTAATATCTTTCAAATTCTGAGTCGGTTCATTGATTGAAGAGACGTCTAAAGCGTTTAAATTACACTGAGTATTATACATGATTTCTCTATTAATGTTTATCATGAATAAAGCAAAGACTTTGATCTTGTCTTTCTTTGAATGATTCAACAATGTTTTGAACGAAGCTGCGTTTATGCTTCAAATCAAGAATGACTCTTTTCGAACAAGTTGTTTGAGCATCATAAAGATTTTAGTCTGAATGATTGAAGAGAACAAAGATGATCGTGATCAACTTGAGTGCTTTGAATTAAGAAGAATTGAAAAAATCGAAATAGAAGTATTCAATTGATTTGAAAAAACAATGATGTTGTTTTGCATATTCAGTAATATTTCATTTTTATTCATTCAAAGCTTACTCAATATGACTTCATGATGATCAATATCAGCTATCAACATTGATACAGTCAATTTCTTATGACTTTCGATAATGAGATTGAGTAGAATTTTATGAATGATGATCTTCTTAAATATCTTCTTATCATAATCTCTTATTAGCTTCTCTTTTGTCAGAAATATAGATTGAATTCTCAGTTTCTTGCATACTTTATTGATTAAATTAGAATGTATGATCATGTAAATGACAAAATCACTGTCTATTAAAGAACAAAGACTGAAAGATCAATTCTGAGAGATGAGATGAGCATTAATTAAAAACGACTTTGCAAAGTAATTTTCTTTCGATAGAATTTCATCTAGTTTGCACAAAGATATAATTTCTATTTCTTCAATGACTTTTGAAGAAATGATTAGTTTTTTGAATCGAAATTCGAATCGAAATTGAAGCGATCATATTCATTTTTCACTGCATTAATTCTAGTAAATTGATTGAAGCACTCTTTAAAGCTATGATCTGATTTATGATACATGAAACAGCTTTCGACTAGAATATCTGCTTCTTTGACGCTAGTTAAAATCGCGTCACGCGACTTTAGCTAATCAGACTTCGAGTGATTGATTGATTGAGTGATAACAGTCGCTTTATGAAAGATAGTTTTAGAAAGATCATTAATGCATTTGATCTTGTTCTTGATCTTTTGAATGACTCGCTGATCATTATTCAAATGAATCAAATAGAAATGAATTTCTTTTAAAGAATGAGATTGAACTAGTTGATTTACTCAAATGAATCAAAGATGAGAGTGTGTTTTATCTTTCAAATCAGCAATCAGTTACTTTTTGTGATAGTCTAGATAGAAAAATAGACGTTGAAACTAAGTATAAAACTCATTGAATTTCTTGAATCTCTGAATCAAGTTGTAGTATTCTCTACAAAAGTTGACTTTCTTATTTGAATCATTGAACAACTGAGTTAGCTCTTTCAAAAGATTGTTGACGATTTTATAAAGATTAACACAGTCACGTTCGCATTTAGCTTAAGTGATCTCAACTGCATCATTGAATAATCTAGAATGTATATAGCTTAATTTGACTCGTTCATTAGAAAAGAGATCAACGTTGATCTCTAGTTTATTCTGAATTTTTTCGTATCAATTCTTTCAAGTAGAATTCTTTTCATCAGTAAACAGCGAAGAATCAGATATTTTTTGAGATCTAGAATGCTTAAAGTAAATGAAATCAGAAGAAGTGTTTTCTTTAGCTTGAAGTCTAGTCTTCAACTCTTTGATTTCGTCTTCTTGTTGTTTATTTAACTTGTAGAGTCGATCTGTTTCTTCATCAAGAACTAGGCTTCAAGCCTTTCAGATTTCGTAGAACATGAGAAGTATTATCATTTCAGTGAATGATTTGTCATCTTCATGAATGAATGATGCAGCACTTAATAATTTCGTTCGTGATTTCAATGAATCAGCATCAGAGATTTAAGAGAAATCATTTCGAAATTCTTTGAAACACTCTTCAGTAAATGAACGACTAAACATGATGAAATTTGTTTGAAAGAGAATTGAATGAATGATGATGCTCAACGATTGAAGAAGAAAAATGTATAGAATGATGTTTAATCTTCAACAAAGAAGATGAGATTTGTTTGTTGATTTGATTGATTCTTTAGCAAACAATGAAGATTCTTTATCATTGTATCTATCGATCGATTTGATTCTTGAGCAATTCACGAAGATTCTTTATTGTGATTCTTGTAATCGAGTGAACTTTGTATACTTAATGAGTGATAAGTAGTTTAGCAATTCAAACAGTCTTGTCGTTCATTCTATTCAACTCTTTAATGTTGTTCTATCTTTTGATTATCATCAATCATCAGATAAATGAATTTCTTTAGACTCGTTCTGTCTAGACGAGTATATTGAATGAGTAATAAGATCAGTATCGTGTGATTAACGAATTCTTAATATAATGTCAGAATCGTGTTTAAATAATACAATCAATGAAGATCAGAATTGATAGTGCTTGATCTTTAGAAATAACTATAACTGAATATTAAGAATACAGAAGAAGATTGATACAAGAACTTCTATTTATGTAATGTTCAGAGACTGCGCTAGACTTGAAAGAAATATGTTTGTGACATGAGAAGAATGTGATGCAGATGAACAAGATGTTGATGAAAGAAAAGAGTGTTTGAGAAAGAAAAAGTATGTTGAGTCATATCTGAGTCATATCTGAGTCATATCTGAATCAAACCTGACTAGCTCGCTGATTAGCTCTAATCATTACGCAAAGAACTCGCTAGCATTCACTGCAAATTGATTAAAGCTTCAGTTTTGTTCAATCTTGATACGCTCGTAACATTATTTGATCACGACTTCAGAATCAATCTCTCAAGACTTGAGTTCTAACGAGGCAGTCAACAGTACATCGACTAAACATAACTATATATCTGAATGAACAAAGACAAGAAATCACGAAAGAAGATCTCATATCTCAGATTCATCAGATACAAATTCAAAAGCTTTCATCTATATTGTTTCAAACATTTCAACGTGTTTAGTTTTACGTAGAGTCGTTCGATGATGAGTCGCGAATCATGAGAGCAAATGATTTTCTCAATATGAAGATGATAGACATCAACAACAGAGTCAACGATATGAGAAACAATATCATATTTGAAGTGAGTTCGCGAAGTCATGAATAGTTTCAAGTCTTATATCTAATCAGAGACGTCTCAATGATCTTGAACATCTGTCTGCTATCATTGATTTCTCGCTCTAGAACAGTCTCACAACACGATTGAGAATGTTCATTAAGATACTTAGTAAGTTCTGAGTCAGCAATAGTTGAAAACTACGTTGCTTTTCATTGGTAACAGACTTGCTTGAGCAGTCAACGAACCTAGTTTTTTGTCGAGAGTCTCATCAAAATTTCAAATAGTGCAAAATAAGAATCAGATTTGTAGAATCAATCTCACTGTTTTCTCAGTGCTTCATATGTAGTATATTCAATGCTTCATATGTAATCTACTCAGTGCTTAATATGTGATCTATTCAGTGCTTCATATGTGATCTATTCAGTGCTTCATATATGATCTATTTAATGCTTCATATGTGATCTATCTAGTGCTCTTATGCGACTTACTGAATAGATTACATATGCTACATATGAAGTATTGAGTAGATCACATAAGAGACACTGAATAGGTCGCATATGAAGCACTAGGTAGATCACATATGAGACACTAGGTAGATCACATATGAAGCATTGAATATACTACATATGAAGCATCGAATATACTACATATGAAGTACTGCGTAGATCACATATGAAGCATCGGGAAAGCAGTGAGATTGATTTTCTTATTTTGCACTTTTTGAAGATTCGTCACTAAATTTGATCAACAAATTCTAGAAAACAACACAGGTTTTGCACACAACGGTACTACATATTGGCATTGAATATACTACATATGAAGCACTGGGTATACTACATATAAAGCATTGAATATACTACATATGAAGCACTGAAGGGGGCAGTGGGGTCGATTTTACAACTCTGGTTCTTATTTTGCAGATTCGCCACTAATTTTGATGAGGCTCTCGGCAAAAAATAAAAAACGGCACAGGTTTCGCATACAACGGTACCTTAATCGCCTCAAACACCATGGATGATGGGGGCAACTGATCGGATCGGTTGAGCTACGCCCCGCCCGTCTAGGCGCCAAAGTTGTCCAGAGCAGAGGGGATCCCTGTCCAAAGAGGAAACTCTCTTGTCACCATAGCCAGCGACCTCCCCTCTCTACTTTCTCACGACTTCTACGGCTACATATTCGCCGATCTGATCTCAAAAAAATCTCATTATCAAGCGGGAGAAATCCCACCACCCTTCGTGCCGAGACTACCAGCTGGAGCATCCTTGCCTCCAGCACCGAGCGCGAGAATGGCAAGCTGGTCGAAATCGTTACTAAGCACGAACTTTACACCCAACTAATCCTACCCAACTAATCCTGACCAACTCGTTGCCGTTGCCGTTCTACCACCACTCTCTCGGCCACAAACTCGCCATAACACCCTTCCTCGCCTGCTTACACGCGCTGTGGAATTTTCCAACGCTAAGGCACACTCTACATCCCACGCATTTCCACGGAGATATCGTCTTCCTCACCCACTTCGTAACCGATAAACAAAACGAACTGAAGCTTCACACCGAAATTCTGCACTCGTTTCTGCAGAACCTACAGTAGATGTTACTCTTTGATAGCGAGGATTCTTGGATGATGCCGATGCGAAGAAACAACTTAAATATTCATCAAACATCCGACGGCTACCTTATGAGTTGTCAGCATGGCAAGCCGTCTGGCTCACTACAGCAAGTGATTTTATGTATTATTCGAGAGATGGCAACCAAGAACCAAAACACTTCAGCTATAATACCCTTCGCTGGACAGTGAATCGTTTGCTGGCCAACAAAATACATTCTTCAAAATCTGTCTGGAGCTATTCTGGAAAGCAGGAGCAATGCTAGTTGTGCTGTAGCACTTATTGAGGCTCACGTGGTGTTCTTTTTGCCTTAAATAAGGCGACGGCGGAATGGCAGCCGGATCCAGCAACCTTCGGCGCTGCTTTTGGCTGCCCTTCGGCCAGATTCTCTTGCAACTTTTCCCACCAACTTCATCCCTCTCGCACATGAGTGTCGACCGTCGATGCTCGTGGGTCTGATCCAGCGCAAGAGCTAATCATCAGGGTCCGGCCAGAAGGGCATTCCCTGGGGCTAAATCAAGAAGAGCGAGTTCAGTGGTTAAATAGTGGTTGGCAGCTTGAGGAAGCGACGGCTCATAAAAGCTTGGTTGGGGACAAGCGTGGTGAAGAAAAGGTCGCAGAACAACAATGGTCAGAACACGGATGACTTGGAACTTGATTCACACAGCTCGACGCATGCGGAGGCAGTTTTCCTGCCTTTCTCGTTCGAAGCCATCTTCTTTCCCTTTTTCCTTTGAGCATTACGTGGTAAGGATGCCGGACCATCACAAGTTGATCTGCTCGGCCATTGATGACATACCAGCCGACCTGGACTTTGGGGTCTCACTTGGCGATTCGTTCACATCAGTTGCTAGTGTCGACGAATCAGAACTACCTGATTCACAGGAAATGGCGACAAGCGCTCCTGCATCTCAGGACCCCATGGGGCCACCAACTAAAAAACCAAGAATGACAGCAAACCGCTTGCAGCAGCAGAAGATTGACCGATTGAAAAATAAACTCAAGCAGCGAGACGATCAACTCATGCTCCTGCTAAAGCTGCAAACACCATCGAACGCCAGCACTGGAAATGAATCGGAGGGCCTAAGAGAAATGAAACAGGAGATCGACCGGCTGAGAGAACAGAACGAGTAGTTCATGCATTTGCTGAAACAGCAAACTCCGTCAAACGCCAGCCGTGGTGACGAATCCATGCTTAAAGAGCAACTCGCCCCAGCAGACGCAGCAAAACGATGAGCTAAAGAAGCAAATTAAGGAACTGATGAACATGCTCAAACAACGAATTACCTAGTCCTTGTGGTTTTGCGACAATGGGGATTCTGCTTGCTTGGACCATTTAGGCTTGTGTGAAACCTTTTATTGCAGATAGTTTTAACCTAAATATATAGAACGAAGTGTGAATTATCAAAGCCTTAGCATAGGACTTTCAAACGAGCCTCATCAACCCGTCTTCGATGCAAAGATCACAGAATCCAAACAATCCAACGTGTTTATAGGCGCAGAACAATGTACAAGGCCTGTTCAGTAGAGCCAAATGCGAGGGACCTGCTCCACCTCAAGAGTCGTTGGCCGAGCCGCCGGAGAGACGCGTCGACATCCAGTGCATTGCCAGGTTCACGCAAGATACACGCATCTCTCTCCTTTCCTCGAAGCACGATGGCCGGATCTACAAGGCCTGCTCAGAAGGGCGATGTGAGGGACCTGCTCCACCCCGAAAGTTATCGCCGAGCCGCTGGATGGAAACGTCGATTTCCACTAGAACGACGGGTCGGGCAGAAGGGAAAAGAGGACAGAAAAGGGGATACACAGCGAATCTACAGTCGGGAGGAGAAGGGGAATACAATGCGTTATGGCAGCGTTCTGGCAGCGCTCGGGAGAAGGCTTCTATGGCGCTACAGCACCGAAAGGCAAAGGTTAATGCACCAGGGAAAGAGACAGATATAAAGCTGCTTTAAGGTACTGCAGTGTTTCAGTAGGCAGAGCGCAGTTATGGCGCGAGAGAGGTTGCAGGTTCCTTCCCCAGAGGGTTTCCCTGCACAAACATGTACACACAGCTAGACATGGGCCAATAAGGTACTAGTGGTCATCGAGTATGAATAATAATAATAATAATAATAATAATAGCGATTGAGATTTAATTAAAATTCCAGTCTATCAGCTAATACCGAAGTTCTCTGAGTGGAAAAGAGGCTGAGAAGGGGCGTTGATAGAGGGGAAGAAATGTCGATGTTAAAACTTGGACACCCTTTTCTCAAATGCTCTCTTTTTCTCCTTCGTCACGTTTCCTCATCCACATCCGTCACCCGATTCATCGCTCATCTTTACACCATCCATTCATTTCCCCCTTCCTTCTTATCACTTGAACCCCTCACACTTCTCTTTCTCGCACACCCCTACTATCTCCCAAGAGACTATATTCATCCAGTCCCATAAACCCACCAAGATCGATCATCAAAATCATTAACCATCACTCTCTATTCTTCCCAGTCGTTAGACATTCGGATTCCCTTGAATTCGCAACATCGGACCCATGGTAAAATATATCCATCTCGAATATTTCAAGACGAATTCCAAACGCAGAGTGATGTCTTGGTAGAATCTTTTGGGTTTGTACGTTTGTGCTATGTACATCCTCCCTATCATCCTCTCTTATATACACAACCACCGACCCACCCCCAAGTATTCACTTCTCACAAATCCTTACTGCCAATGATCGTAGCTGCCACGTCTCCTAATTCCGCTAACGTCATCTACCCCAGAATAAGATAAATTAGCCGTCTTCCCATTTTCCTTTTCCCACATTTTTCAAGCCCACTCCAAGATGAAAATATAGATTAAAGGAAATACTCACATCAACCAACTCGTTCGCCTTCGCCCCAGGGATATCCCTGTCTCCAATCCCGTCGCGCAGGATCGAGATATCGTAGCCGAGTTCAGCGCCTATGCGGGTGGTGGAAGAGATGCAGACGTGGGCCTGGGGTAAGTATAAGTTTCGTTTTTGGCGAGGGAGTGGTAGTTTGAGGGTAAGAGAAGTGAGAGTACCATGTAGCCTACTGAGTGTTAGTTGCATTTTGGAGGATAGAGAAGGGGAAGGTAATTACCGCCAAGAACAATCTTCTTCTTTCCTAGCTTCTCAAGGTGGGAGTGTAGTTCTGTGTCGGAGAAGGAGCAGGGTTTGACTTTGTGGATCATCTGCCATAAACCCCATTAGCAACCCCCTCTCTCCTCCACAACTCCGCATAAATTCCGCAGATAGCATCCCAATCCACGAACCTTCTCTCCACTCCCACTCTTAGGTTGCAACTCCTCAAACTCTTCCGCCAGCTCCGTTCCTGGCGTAAACACCGGCGCCCCTTCGGGTGTCCCATGCACCACATGCACCACGTCCCCCTTGGCGCCCCTGTATTTCTCTAAAACATCATGGAGCACCTTGCGCGAGGAGGAGACGTTGGAGATGGCGAGCGCGCCGTGGTCGTACTCGTTTTGGGCGTCGACGATGATGAAGACGCTGTCGGAGGGGGTGGGCTTGGAAGGGGGAACCCCGAGGAGGGAGCGGAACGATTTGCCGGATTGGGGGGGTGACATTCTCGATGGGAGGTCGTGGTGGTGGTTTAGGAGGGTTGATGGTGGTGGTGGTGGTGGGTCGTGCAGTTGTCAGTCTGTGTACCGTTGCTTGATAAGTAATAATGTGTGGGACTGAAGATGACGATGATTTTGACATAACCCCGCGCTCTTCAAGCTCCTATTGTCCGATTGGTACTTTCGGGTTAGTTTTTAGTGTGTCAACCGAGCATAAGCGGGGACCCCGCACCTCTCACATACAAATTTGAGCCTACTCACCGCCTCATCCCCATCAGAATTACTATTATCGCTGTCGCTGTCGCTGCGCTCTTTGAAGCTATTCAGATCACGTGGCTCAGAGGTTTCAGTTTGTTTGTAGGTTCATCAAATTCTTTACTCCCTTCTCTCTTCTGACACTACTGTCATGTATAGACTGCCCTCGCAACTTCTCTATCTCTCATCGACGCTCTGAAGTCAACGATATCGTCTATCTTATGATCGATGAGAAGGACGTGATTTTGATCTATGACTATGGCCTCGAGGCTTCGTTTTCTGAACGGATTAGACAGACGCTGAGATAGACAACGCTGTCGTCCCGGGAGGTCTTGGGGGCGCAACTTAACGGCGCACATTACGGGTAGCGTCACTTTCGCTAAAGGCGGGATCTACCTCCATTTAGGTGTAGTTTGCTAACAAATACATGTAGATTCCCCACCATAAACTCTTTATCACACCGCTCATTCAGTATGACTTTCGAGCTTCGTCAACCTCCCCCCCCAAACAACCTTCTTCCCAAACAACCTTCCCTTCAAACAATCTACGCTCTATCTATCTATCTATCTACCTATCTATCTACCTATCTATCTACCTACCTACCTATCTATCTACATTCACGTCGCCGTTGACCTCATCGTCATGCCTATCGTATGGCAATCCCACCCCAATCTGAACCCTAGTCTCATACTCATCGTTCAGCGAGCAATCGATAGAATATTCTCGACTCATCTAGAATCTTCTGCTGACGACGAGCTTTTCGACATATCTAGTGAGACATACGAAAGACTACAAAACTACGCTTTCAGTCAGAGATTTCAGATAGTCATCGAGTTCTGCGAAGTAAACAGAAGAAATTATTCATGCATAGATCACAAGATTGATATCAAAAATTATCAAAAGCTCAATGATCATGCTAGCAAAGACGAAAGTATGAATCGCAAGCAGAAACTCACTAAAATCAAAGTCAAAAATTGCAAATGACATTGCTTTATCAACTATCAATTTCTTGATCGCAATGCTGAGAATAAAACATGAGTATTGAGAATATAAGATCAGACTCATAGTCATGATGTTGTTGTCAATTTTCTTTTTTATGATACTCATAAGAAACATCAGTTGAAGCAGATGAAAACAATCAAATTTATTGAAAGGATAGAGCGAACAGTATCACATATGATGGAATCTATCTAGATTGTGGAGAGAAGCCACAGGCTGCTCTATCTATATACTGTCACGCATGGCAAAGCCGCGACGCGCGACTTTATCCCTGACGCTAGTCTAGAGAGAGCTGCTAGAAACAAGCCTGACTGAATCCAGACTGGATCCAGAGCCACCGCAATAAGCTGCTAGAAACAAGCCTGCCATCGCACTTCTCAACACTTTCACTCGATGCTTGCGAGTCCCTCAGCTTCTACTGCTTTTCAGTCTCAGTTGTTCAATGAACCTCTTGAAGTTCTGTCGAGGTAGTGGCTTGATCAATCCGTCTGCTACCATATCTTGACTAGAGACGAAGTTCACTGAAATCTGATTCTTCTTGTGCAGATCTCGAATGTGATGATAAGCGACGTCAATGTGCTTCGATCTTTCGTGAATATGAGCATTCTTAACCAGCATAAGAGATGCTTGATTATCTTCCTTGAGCTGTGTGGGTGAGACAGATTGATGAGTAACCTTCTCAAGAATATCAACGCGACTGTGACTGATGCCCAGGTACTTTGTCAGATTCATGTCCTTGAGCACTTGACTGATTCATAGATCTTCCTTGACGCAGATTGATAGAGTCATGTACTCTGCCTCGATGATCGATGTGGCAACGGACTTTTGCTTTCGACTCATCCAGGAGACTGATCCTTCACCAAGCATGTAGATGTAGGCGAGGATCGACTTGCGATCTAGTCTGTCTGAGACGTAGTCTGAGTCAGAGTATCCTACTAACTCCATGCTCCCACTGACTTCGTACGTGATGCCTAGATCAATGGTGGAACGAACGTATCACATCAACTTCTTCAAAGCGTGTTCATGATGTTCTGCAGAATCGCTGAGATATTGGCTTAGTCGATTGAGAGCAAAAGCGATGTCGGAACGAGTGTGAATTGCAGCATACATGAGGCTTTCAATGGCTTGTTGATACTCATGCTGATTGATTCTCACGTCTTCGAGTTCAGCTGAGCGAAGAGCATCATATTCATTCATTGAAAGATCTGTTGCCTTGTGCTTGTCTTGCCTCATGTTGAGTCTCTCGAGAACGTCATGAAGGTAGTGAGTTTGATCCATTCGTAAGGTCCGTGCCTTCCTGTTGCGAGTGATTTGAATGTCAAGAATCTTCTTCATTTCCCTCAGGTTCTTGACTTTGAAAACACATTGAAACTCATGCTTAAACCATTTAATGTTGCTCAATGATTTGAAGACGATGACTATTTCGTCAACGTATAGTAGCAACATGATTCCTTTTGACCCATGAATCAAAAGGCATGGGTCTGCAGCGCATTGAGCGAAGCCGAGTTCAGACAGCGCTGTTACACAGCGATCATGCCAGTCTCGTGCAGCTTGCTTGAGATCGTAAAGACTTCGAAGAACTCTCAGAGCACAGTCGAATCTGACTTTCACTTCTGACGAAGGGAACATGTAAATGGTTTCTTTGAGAAACGATTCAGTAAACGCATTGTTTACATCGACTTGATGAAGTTCGAGATCCTTCATTGCCGCAATGGCTAGAAAGACTCGCAGAGTGTCAAACTTGACGATTGACGCGAAAGTATTCTCATAGTCAACTTCATGAATTTGAAAGAAACCTCTGACTATCAGTCTTGCCTTCAGTTTGTCAAGAGAACCGTCGACGTGCATCTTTGACTTGAAGACTCATTTGCTTGTCACGATGTTGACCTTTTTGGGCGGCACTTCTTCTTGCCAGGTCTCATTGACGACTAGCGTCACAAGTTCTGCGTTGATCGCTTCTTTCCAAAGTTCCTCCCAAACTGAGTCCTGCACTGCGTCTTTGTAAGTGTTCGACGTGGGGATTCTTATTGCTTTAGGAGGGTCAGATTCATCGGCGCCGAATAATGCTCATGACATGCTTGCGTCAGAATCGCTCTCATCGTCGTCAACTTCCTCTGTGGCGAACCAGGCCGCCATAGCTCGCGAGATCTTGAATGCGCGTTCTTTCAGTTGTTGATCTTCGCTGTCTCTTTTCCTCTTTGAAATGACTACATGCAGGAATGTTTGAGCTGCTGACTTAGACATGCTTGATGCGAAGACTTTTTGAGTGATCTGAACATCCGCGTGAGCTTCGCGCTCGTCTGACGTATGTGGCGTGACCTTAGAATTGAGTGCATCCAAGTTGACCGCGATAGTCTTCAGTGCATCAGTTGATTCAGATGGAACGTCAATCATGAAAGCGTCAGATTTTGAAACGTTAGTTGAAACGTTATTCTTTTATGATCTTCCCACAGATCTTCGCTCTGAAAGGACGTTGAATGTCTGCTTGCGAAGTCGCAAGTCCATGTCTTCACCCTTTTCATCTTCAGCGAACTTGACAGCGTGACTCTTGATGACTCGGCCGAGATCTGAGACCTAGAGGCGATATTGCTTGTCGGTATTTTTCACATACTCCATGAAGGCGCCGGATCTGCCTCTGTTCATGAATTTGTCTCGTCTGCCTTCGGTTGACAATGACTTGAGATCAACGTATGAGTAACATTTGCATCTTCATACCCGTACATGATTAATTGAGGGCTTGATCCCGATGAATGCCTCCTCCGAAGTCGTGGAAGCTTCGTCGATCAAGAGTCTCGTGACGGTTCGATTTCGCAGGTAGGCATCTGTCTTCGCAGCTTCTGCCCAGAACTCAATGAGAAGTTCAGCATTCTTGATCATGGCTCGCATCGAGTTTTCTGTGATGCGTATGACTCTTTCGACTACTCCATTTTGAATCGACATGTGTGAGACAGTGTATTGAGAAGCAATGTCAACTGATGAGCACCAGCCATTCAAGGTGGCTTTAAGTTCCGTGACGTTGTCACTGCGTACTGAGAGAAGTTTGGCATCGCTGTGAAGCTCTACGCTGAGTTTCCATTTCCGCAGAGCATCTGATGCATCGGATCGTTGCTTCAAAGAAATGCATCAAGTCTTTCTGGAGTGATTGTCAACTATCTCTAGAAAGTACGACTCGCTATCGAGAGACGATGATAGTGGTCCACAGATGTCTATGAAAATGAGAGTCAAGATACTTGTCTTTCGATCGCTGACATTGTGTCCTCGTTTGTTGATGAACTTGGTGAGCGCACATATCTCACACACATCCTCGTGACTATCGTTGATGAGAATAGGTTTTTCCAGAGTGATGACCTTATGAAGTTGACGAAGCTTTGCTGATCCGAGATAAGCGAAACGACGATGCCACAGCTTGTACAACTTGAAGCTTTTGTCATTTGCGAAACTAAGTTGATCGTGGTCAACTTCGGCCTCGTTCTCATGATGAATCACGTCAGTGTGAGGCGCGAAGTGATCTAGGTTCATTGAACCGTCGAGGTTCATTGAACTGTACATCGCTGGAAATGCTGATGAGACGTCACGCTGCATAGCTGATAGTAATGCAAATTCATCAAGACCGTTTGCAATTATCTCTACTATGTAGACGCCTTCGCATTCTAGAGCCTCAATCATCTGCTTCCCCCGCTTGTCGTGCATGTACAGGCCTTTATCGTCAAAACTCCCTTGCAGGCCTTTCTCACACATTCTTCTTTCAGAAAGAAGATTCACCCCGAGCTTAGAAACATGAAGAACAGAAGACAGCTTGACTGAGTTTTCATGACGATCTCGCATGACTGCTGTGCCACAGTGATTGACATACAATTTCCCCCCTTCAACTTTGATGGTGCGTCTCTTAATGCGAACTAGAGAATCACTAAAAAGTCGAAGTTGATCAGTCATGTGTGAGGAGGCATCAGAATCTGCGACTCAGTCGAATTCAGAAATCTTACTGACAATGTCCTTTGACAGAGCTGCAATATCCTCGCTCTCCTCGTTCTCATCTTCCTCATTGTCACCAGAGATTTCAGAGTCATCGCTTTTCGCGTTGTAGGCTCTGTGTTTCTTGTGCTTGCCCTTCAGAAGCTCAGTGAGAATTTGAAGATCATCAGCGCCCTTGTGCTTTGTTTTGCCTTTGCCTTTGCGTTTCTTCACAAGCTTTTGGGCTGCAGACAGATGAGAGCAATCGGCTAGGCGATGTCCGTCTCCACAGAGAAAACATTTTAGGGATCGTTGCGGCTGACGACGACGCGATTGATCGCTGTCGGAGCTTGAGAGGCTTTTGCGACGATGACTGATTTTGCGTTTGTTCTGCTCACGGCCAGTGCGCTCGCGTTCGTTCCCCCGCTTGACCCATAGCGCAGCCTCTGTTGTCTTCAATTGTGCTTCCTTCTCTTGTAGCTTTTGAAGTCCCTTCTCGACGTCTGACTTATTCTGCGCATCAATGACGTCTCGAATGACTGTGTATTCATCTGGCAGCGATTGAAGTAAGGCTTGAAAGCGACGTTCTGGCTTGAATAGACCGCTCATGTCTTTCTGTGTTGCGGCGATCTTTCGAGCCAACTTGGCGAGATGTGTCCATGCCTTTTCAATGAAGGTATCCGCCGACATTCTGTAGCCGATGAAGTCTGCCAGATATTGTCTCCCAGTGATTTGTAGCTTCTCTTTGTATTTATAGCTCAGAGCATCCCAAACCTCTTTTGCTGACGTCTTGTCTGCAGTGTGTTCTTGATCGTCGATGATGATGCAGATGATCAGTCAGTAATGAGCTTTCGCGTTGACCTTTTGACTTTCAAAGCCGAGAGATTGAATTCCGCTGGTGATGCTGGTGACGCTGTCGAGTGTGTCCGAGCCAGACTTGCCTTCAATAACGGACCACAAGTCTTCTTCAATGAGTCATCTCTTTATGAGAGGAAACCATTGGTCGCAGTTCTCGCGAGTGAGAATGGGGACAGATCGCCGTTTGGCGAAGGAGTCGTCGAAGTTCATGACGTGCGATGTAGACTCAGCTTATTGTTAGAATCGAAGAAAAAAAAATAAAGATATTAGATAGATTGACGAGTGAAGTGAAAAGAATTTAATCTCGTCAGTGATGATGTAAGTTTATGCGTTCTTCGACGCGATCGAGTGTGTCTATTTGTTCGCTTCCTTGAAAACTCGTAGTAGACTGTCGACTTGATGTGAGTGCTTATTTATCTTCTCGTGAGATGCGTAGTAAGCTGCCGGATTCCACTGAACTTCTCTAAGTCAATGTACTTATTTGTCTTCTCGTGAGACGCGTAGTAAGTGACCGCTGATTGCTCGTTTGAATAGATCCCGTATCGAGTTGCCGAGCATCAAATGCTTAGAGTGTTTCGACCTAATTACGTTGAAAGCTTCTTGCTAACCGGGCTCATAATCTATTGAAAGGATAGGGCGAACAGTATCACATATGATGAAATCTATCTAGATTGTGGAGAGAAGCCACAGGCTGCTCTATCTATATACTGTCACGCATGACAAAGCCGCGACGCGCGACTTTACCCCTGACGCTAGTCTAGAGAGAGCTGCTAGGAACAAGCCTGACTGGATTCAGACTGAATCCAGAGCCATCGCAATAAGCTGCTAGAAACAAGTCTGCCATCGCACTTCTCAACAAAATTGATCAAAATAAATTGTTTAAGTAAGCTCATTTATTGAGCTTCTGAATGTGTGTTAAAAAATATTCTCAAGAATAATGATCAGAAATTTCATCTATTCAAAAAGCAGTATTACAATTTGATATCTTCTATTACTTGATTCAAAAAGAAAATCATTATGAAACTACTTTAATGTTTTGATAATTCAATGTTCATCATTTGAATTTGATATTTCTACATGTTAAATGATGCTGACACTTTGATTCAGAAGAATATTGAGCAGATATTTCTATTAAATAACTATCAGCGAGAATTATTTAAAAGATTTATAAGTGACTTTATGATGAAAACAGATGCTATCTTCAATATCAACGCATCGAAGATACTTCTTTTCATGACTGTGAATGTCATTAACATGACAATGATCTTTTCAATCTGCTTCTCATTTGTTATATTAAAATTCAAAAAGACATTCAATTCTTTATTTAATGTATGCATGAAAAACTATTTAATAATTGCTTGTTTTCATGAATCATTATAGTCAATCAGATTAAGAAATTGATGACTTCGTTATTTATATTTATGCTCAAGATTCAGCTTCAGCTATGCAATTAACATGTTTGCAAAAACATTCAAGCATGAGTAGTTAAATTCAAAGTTAATTTTTTTTTTAATTCTTACTCGATTCAACATTCATTATGAATTTATGTGAGATTCTGTTACGAGCGTATCAAGACTGAAGCTTTAATCAATTCGCAGTGAACGCTAGTGAGTTCTTTGTGTAATGATTAAAACTAGTCAATGATCTAGTCGAGATCTGATCTAGATCTGACTCAGGTTTGACTCAGATCTGACCTAGATCTGACTCAGGTTTGACTCAAATATGACTCAACTTCTTTTTCTTTTTCAACATTCTTTTCTTTCAACAACATCTTGTTCATCTACATCACATTCTTCTCATGTCACAAACACATCTCTTTCGAGTCTAGCGCAGTCTCTGAACATTACATAAATAGAAGCTCTTGTATCAATCTTCTTCTGTATTCTTAATATTCAGTTATAGCTATCTTTAAAGATCAAGCACTATCAATTCTGATCTTCATTGATTGTATCATTTAGACATGATTCTGACAGATTCTATATACTGTAGCGAGCGTTGCATTAACGCAGCGCTTTTTTCGCATCAAAAATCGCTTCTTTCTGCGCTCTATACTATAACTGTTCTCAATGCAAGAACTCTATAAGTCTGTTTCTTTTCTATTTTCTCTCTCTTTCATTTGACTCTTTAATGATGTCACAGCTTGAAATTGATTCAATATGCTCATTGAGAGTATCATTTGAATGATCATCGTTGCTGCGCTCATGATTTCTAAGAGCTTTCTCAAGTTCGTAATGTTCTCTTCTCATTGCATTGCTTTTCATTCTACTTTTCATCTGAAACATGTTAATAGAATGTGCTTGATCAACATTCAATCTCTGTTGCATTTGCACGTCGTTGTAGTGATATCAAGTACTTGTCTCTCATGTAGAAATTGATTGAAGTCAATTTTTCTTCTGTGTAGCTGTTGCAAGCGTGCACTTCGAGTTAGTTTAACATAAATTATGTCAGACTATTATAGACTAGTATAGAGCTGATGTTGACACGCTAGCGACCTAGCGTGTCTTCGTGAGTAAAACTCACGACGTGTTGCATCTTCTTTCTTCTTCAGCTTTGAACTTCTAGTTAGAATACACTCATATGATTCGCTCTATGCAGACTCATAACATTAGTTCAAAGCTCATTAATCTTACTATCGACGTGTAAATGATATAAAAACAAGCTATACAATTCAAATCAGAAGTTGAACTCAGAAATTTCAATAACAGAAATCAGAAATTTCTAAAGAAGAATCTTGATTCAAAATCAGAAATTTTGATAGAATCAGAATCAAAAAACACAAACGCGTTGCTCTTGATTAACTTTTTATTGAGCTTGTCATCAGAAATCAGAAATTTCAGCAGTACTTGAATTCAGAAAGTTTGATAAAGTACTAGTCATTGCTTGAACTCAGAAACTTCGATAGAGTAATATCAGAATCTCGATCAGCAATTTTCTACTCATATCATGACTAGAAGCTCAGAATCAGTGAGCATTGCTCGCTATGACTTGCAAAATGTTAAAAGAGAATTACTTCTATCACAGAATTGAACAGCATCAGAAGAAGAAGACACGAATGCGTCGTTGAATACAGAGAAAGAGAACATGAATGCGTTGTTCTTTGATCACGAAACGATCAAGATCAGCATCAGCACTGAACTGAATGCTTGAATAAACACTTATGAAGCAGACGACATTGTTGTCTTTATCAAGTACATATGTCAACAGCATGACATCGAAATCAAGATTCACAATGACATGATTCAGATGTTAGAAAATGTCAACGAGATAAACATCACATTGAAGATTACGCAGACGCGTCTGCAGAAAGAGAATAGAAACAAGAACGTGATTATACATCATTTAGAAACTGCATCAAGTCAACAAAGCACTTCAATTTCTGAAGATTGATCTTCGAAGTTGATCAAGTTACTCGACTCATTTCTGTTCAAAGATTCGACGCAGAATGTAGACAGTTAACTGTCTTGAATGCGAAACAAGCTGAAAATAAACAAGAATCATTTTTCTATTGAGAAACTGAAGATTGCATACATCAAAAGTTGAGTCGATGAAACTGCGATCAAACACATAGCAACTCAAATGAGAAACATGATCACGAACTCATTTTTAGAAGCAGAAGAGATACTGTCGATCATAAATAAAATGTACGATGATCTCAATCATTATCACACGATTCAACGACAGTACTTGAAGCTGTATCAGAACAAGATCTTCTTTCATGACTTTTACATGAAATTTCAGAGATTTAGTGCAGAACTAAAGTACAATAACGAGACTTTATTAAATGATCTTCAGCATAAGATCAGTTCAGATCTTCAACGAGCAACGCTCAATAAACAAATCACAGATTTGAATGAGTTTATCAACATCTGCATGCAAGTCAATGTTAGATTAACTGAATTGAACGTTCGATCAATCGTCAAAGCATCAGCGACTCAAGCTGCTCACTCTGTCTCTAGCACATCAACTGCTCGACTTACGTCATCAATCTCTTCGTGAAAGAAACTCAGAAGATCAAATCTCGATTCTATTCAGAAAGAGTTGTTTAAGAAAGAACTTTGCTTCAAATGCAAGAAGTCAGAACATAGAGCATATGACTGCTTTAAGATGACTCAAGTGCACAAGATCGCTGCGAATTCGAAAAATGATCTGTTCTCGTCAAAGTAGTGACTGAGAGTGATATACTCATATTCTGTTTCATCAGCATGTTTGACGATTCATTTGATTTCAAGTCGTTCACTGTTGACGTCATCTTGAGTAGTCTAGAAAAGATATTCAGATTCTTCACTCTGATAGATACTGAAGTCACTGACATGACTTTCATTGATGAATCTTTGATGTCAGAGCTATGTGAACGCTTTGATATTCAGTCAATATCGCTGTCAAAATCAAAGTCAATTTGATCATATGATGAAATTTCTGATCGAAAGTTGATTACACAGGCTCTGTATACATCGATTATGATTCAAGAACACAAGAATGAAATGATGTCTTTATTAATAACTTGTCTAGATCAGCACAAGATAATCATTGAGAATCTCTGATTGAAAAGAAATCAAATTTTGATAGATTCTGCAAATGATTGATTAATATCATCATTGAAGATTTAAACATTGAAATCTATCATTTTGAAAGCAAGCAGTCAATCAGCATTTCACAGATCTGAGTCAAGCGAGATCTGCAAAATGAAATGAAAGAACTTGAACTTGATTGTTACATCAACGATCATCTTGAAGAGACTCATGAATCAGAAATCAGTGAATAGATTCACTGAATATGCGCGATTCATTGAACCTGCTTTGATAGCAAAGCAAAGCACTCAAGTTGATCTCAATCAACTTCGACTTCCTCAGTCAATTGAAGTCAAGAAGATCATCAATATTGTCATGATTGAAGTCGCTGTGTATTGAACTTTAGTCAAGAATAAGAAGATTAAGATCTTCTCATTGATCATTAGCGAAATCAATAAAGCGCTTAGCTCAGTCGAAGATTTTGCAGAACTGAATAAAATGACATCAATCATGTCATTGAATGAACTGAAGAAGAAGCTTTCGATCGTCTATCACGACTTTCTGAATGTGTTTGACAGAAAGAAGACAACGCAGTTGTTCTTGCATCGATCATACAATCATAAGATTGAATTAGAAGATGAGAATCAATCTTCTAAAAGTTGATTGTATTTCATGTCGAGTCACAAGTTGCAGAAGATCAAGAAGTATCTAGAAGAGAACTTGAAGAAGAAGTTTATTACACTCAGCAAAGCTCTCTTCGCTTCGTCAATACTATTTGTCGAAAAGAAAGATGATAGTCTTCGCTTTTGCATAAATTATTGAAAACTGAATGCTTTGATCAAAAGAAATCATTATTCAATACTCTTGATAAATCAAGTACTCGCTTAAATTCAAGACAGTAAGTATCTGATTTGACTCAACATTATCATCACGTTCAATAAGCTTTGCATGAGTACTGAGAGCGAGAATCTAATCACATTCGTTACTTTCTTCAACGTTTACAAGTATAAAGTAATGCTCTTTGAATTGATCAATGAATCTGCGTTCTTTCAGCACTATATCAACGATGTATTGTTCGAATGTCTGCATAAATTCTGTTAAACATATTTGAATGATATTCTTATTTACAGTAAGATCTTGAAGAAACATAGAATTCATGTGAAAGAAGTGCTAGACAAGCTTCGCGAAGTCGACTTGCAGATAAACATTGACAAGTGCGAATTTGAGATTCAGAAAATCTCGTTTCTTGAACTACTGTTATTCATTAATGATCTAAGAATGAATTCTCGAAAAGTAGATGTGATTCAAAGCTGAAAAGTATCACGATCGTTGATTCATGTGCAGATCTTCATTGACTTCTGCAATTTCTATCGACGATTCATAAAGAACTTCTCAAAGATCGTTCAACTCATGATAAAGCTGACTCGAAAAGATCATTTCTTTGAATGAACAGAGATCTGTCAGACGATCTTTGAAGAACTAAAGCAACAGATGACGACAGTCTTTGTTCTGAAGCATTTCAACTTGATCAGAGAAGCTATTCTGAAAACGAACTTCTTGAACTATGTGAACGACGAAGTATTGTCTCAGTATGACGATGAAGACATTCTACATTCAGTGATCTTCTATAGCAAGAACATAATTCTCGCAGAATGCAACTACGAGATCTATGATAAAGAATTGCTGATCATTATTCGCTGTTTGAAATATTGACGTCTTGAATTGAAATGTACGAATATTTCAATTAAGATCTTCATCGATCATCTGAATTTGAAGTACTTCATGATCATCAAAGAACTGATCAGACGACAGGCTAAATGAGCTGAGAAGTTATCTGAATATAACTTCAAGATTATATATCAGTCGAGAAAACAGAATCTGAAAGTCGACGCGCTGATCAGAATGTCAGATGTCAAGTCAGTTGAAGTAAATGATGATCGAAAGCTATATCAGCATCAGATGTTATTGTCAGAAGACAAATTTGAACTGCAGTCAATGAAAGCTGATCAAGAAGATGATCAGAAAGTTGATCAAGATCTGATTCAGATCTTGCTCAGATTTGACTCAGAATCTGACTCAGATTCGAAATTCGAATTGAAAGCTAATCAAAATTCGATCGAAGAGATGATTTCTATTCAGAATCAAATTATAGTCGAAAATCAAACGAATCAACTGTGCTTCAATATTCAAATAGTCATGAAACAGAACAGAAGAACTTGTCAAGATATTGATCTAGACAATTGCAAAGTACTTGATGAAGTACTCTGAAAAGATGATAGACTATAAGTTTCTCAGTCAATGATCACTTGATTGATAAGAAAAGCACATGATTTTTCAATCAATGATCACTCTGACATGAATTGAACGTTGAACTTGCTGAGATGATCATATTGCTGATCGAAGATGAGAACGACGATCAAGCGCTACATTCAAAACTGTTACGTTTGTCATAGATCAAAAGCATCGAGAGATCGAATCAATGAACTGCTGAAGTCATTGCTCATATTTGAGCAGCGATGACAGAACATATCATTAGACTTCATTATTGATCTTTCAGAAAGTGATGAAAACAACGCGATTCTGACAGTCATAGATCAATTGTCTAAGAAATGACATTATATATTGTGTTGATCAGATGACGAAGAAATCTCTGCAGAACAAACAGTCAAGCTACTGTTGATATGAGTCTTCAGAACTCATGAACTATCAAGATCAATAGTGTTTGATCGTGATTCACAATTCATATCAATTGTCTGAAAGTCTTTATGTCTGAAACTTGACATCAAGATGAAACTATTCACAAACTATCATTCGCAAATCAATAATTAAACAGAAAGAGCGAATCAGAATGTGAAACGATATTTACGAAGCTATTGCTCATACATGCAAGATGATTGATTCATCTGATTATTTATGACTGAATTCGTTGATAACAATGCTATTTCGTCATCAATTGAACAGTCAGCGTTCTTTCTGAATAAGAGCTTTCACTCTCGTATGAGCTTCGATTTAAATTCAACTGAATATGAAATCACTCGAGCTAGAATCGAAGCGAGCAAAGTAAAGAATATATTCGAACACATGAAATGATCACTAGCATTGATCAAGCAAGCATTAACAAGAGTCAGAGTCACAATGAAGAAACAGATTGACAAGCATCGAAAAGAAATGATTTACAAGATAAATGACATGATGTTTCTGAACTCAAGAAACATCATGATCTTAAGATCATCAAAGAAACTAGATGATAAGATGCTAGAACTCTTCAAGATTCTAATTGAGATCAAACATGCATATCGACTGAAACTGTCATTAACTATGAAGATTCATTCGAAGTTTGCATCAAATTTGCTGCAACTAGATTCAAAAAACGCTCTAGAAGAACAATAAAATGAGTCGTCTGATTCTATAGTGATTGAAGACGAAGATGAATGAAAAGTGAAGAACATACTGAACTTCAGACACTACGAACGAGACAAATGACTACAATATCATGTCAATTGAAAAGAATACGACGTCAATCTACATTGATACAACGTTGATGAAAGTGAATTCAAAGAATGCTTGAAGATTATAAATGACTTTCATGAACGATATTTGAACAAGTCAAGATAGAAATCGACTTAAGAAATGTCGATTGAACTGCAATAATTAGAACATTGCTAAATAAAGAGAAGAAGTAATGTTACGAGTGTGCACTTCGAGTTAATCTAACATAGATCGTGTCAGACTATCATAAACTAGTATAAAGCTGATGTTGACACGCTAGCGATCTAGCATGTCTTCGTGAGTAAAACTCACGACGTGTTGCATCTTCTTTCTTCTTCAGCTTTGAACTTCTAGTTAGAATACACTCATATGATTCGCTTTATGCAAACTCATAACAGTAGCTGCGTCAATAATGCGCTGTGAGACTTTGCATGATTCTTGTGCAGTCACAGATGTCAATGTGTCATCTCTGATGTTAGATATTGAAAATGAGCTGCGTTGAATCTTTCTTTTCAGACTATTCTTCATGTTTGTCTGATTTGTTTCTGTATGAGCGTCAATCTTGTTATCACTTCAATGCGTTGATGCTCAATCAGCGATAAAGACAAATCATGTGCATCGTCAATCATCTTGTTCATTACTTCATTTTCAAGTACTTCTGCATGTCTCGTCACTCAATGTAGCTTCAGCGTGACTTCTTGAGATTGAATGCTCTCATGTGCAATCTGAACTTGTCACAGACATGTCTGATCTTTTGTTGATATCATAACTTTCACTGTTTTCAGAGAAGTCTGACTATCACTATATACTTTGTATATCTTTTCATGACACTCTCGATTCTTTGTCACTACATCTGTAAGATGTTTTGTTCTTGCGATCAATTCTTTCAATTTTTCATGATGAGTGATGATTAAAGTCGATTCTCTCAATCTCTTATTTAGCTCTCAGTTAATTTTCATTGCAGTCATCATAACATCTTCTTTACTGTCATTATCATTTGAGTAAACTCTTTGCTTCAACGTGAATGTGTTGAGATGATGTTGACTTATTGACATTTTCTTGTTTGCAACTATAACTACTTTCAATGACTCTGATCAGAGAGTTATCATGTAGAGATGACTTCACTTCATCTTTGTCTATTTGAGTGTTTCTTTCATTCACTTTCACTTCAGCTGCAAAGATGTCTTATGCAGCTTTGATTTTCGATTTCTTTTGAATATCAAGTCATTATGAATTCAACGCATCATCATCTCAATAACTTCATCTGATTTTTGAAAGTTCATGTTCATTATCGACTTTTGTATCAACTTTCGTAAATGAATATTTATTGACGCTGTGTTTATTTCTATCTGTAGAATCTCTGTTGATGTTGCATGATAAACGTTGATGATTTGTCGTAATGCTCTTTCTTGTACTGATCTCAGCTTAACGTTCAAATCTTTTCAATGACTTTTCATTCTCTGTGACATGTATCATATGATGACTTCGTAACTAAGCAGAGAACATGTCATCGCGAAGTATATTTGTCTTTCTGTCATCATTGATGAGTCTCAAGTAGACTCAATGATTGTTTGCATGATCTTTTGTTTAATCACTAGTTTTGCTTCAACATGATGCATGTGAATCACTCATCTCAGCTTGAAGTTCAGTTGAACTCTCAAAATTCTGATATCTGATTTCGAGTTAATCTGATGTTTTATCAGCTCTACGTTGACGTTCATATTAAATCACTTAGAAGTTTTCATAAAGTGAATCAGCTCATGCTTTGTCTTTGAAAACTTGATGTCATACATTTTTGATCACTGTTCACATCTATCATAAATCTCGTTAAGAACTCTGCAGTTGCGCTTCATAAATTTCTTGTATGTTAAAATGTTGACGTTGTCTATGAAATCTGTGAAGCTTATTCTTAATCTGATGTCATCACATGCTTTTAGCAAGTTCACGTTGTAGAACAGATATAATATTGATGATAGCAAAGAGTCTTGTGATATGTTAACCTTCATGCTGCGTTTCATCGTCGTGTAATCATCGATTGTGATCGTGATGCGTCAATTTCTCAGAAAGTTCTTCACAAATTCAAGAAGCAGTTTGAGAACTTTTCTCTTTTTCATGTCATGCAAGAGTCTGCTATGTGCTACATTGTCAAATGCACTCTTCTCATTCAGATTCAGCAGTGAGACTACTCTTCTTCTTGTGTCACTTCATACAATGTATATCTTTTCTGTAATCAGTTGCAAAGTTGTATTTGTTGATCTGTGTTTGCGAGTTCTCATCTGAATGTTCAATATTGAGTCACACGCTTCTACAACATTTTATAAACATTCAAATATGATGAACTTCAATATCTTACTCAGCGTGTCAAGTAGCGCAATTGATTTATATATCTTTGCATTAAAGTAGTTCTTCTTGTTTGACTTTTGCATCACTATTGTGATCGCGTTCTTGAACTGAGTTGACTGTATTCTCTTCTGCAGACATCTTTCAAAAAGAAAGCGTATTTATTCTGATGTATCATCAATGAGTCTGCGCATTATTTTATTTGTATATTCTGTGTGTTTCAAAGTCTTGTTGAGCGTTATCTTGTAAACGACTCTCTTAATCTTGCGATGCATCAGCGAAGCATCATTCTCAATCAAGAGCAAATACTTGAAGTCTTCTGTATTCAGCATGAGAATCTCTGAAAATGATGAAAAGTGAATCTGAAACATCATCTTCGTCTTATTCTGCACTGTCATAACGATGTCAAAGCATTCTAACTTGATCAGAGAGAGAATTGTCGCTTGAGTCAGTGTGTCTGCGACTGCATTTCTTGTTCATTTCGCAGTTTTGAACAGTTTTCTTGAGAATTGTTCAACGTTCTGCATGATCTCTTGATATTCACTGCATTTCTGTTTTCTGATGATCTTGCTCTTCTTGTCACATGCTTGAATGTACTCTGTTCAATCATCAACGATTCAACAGCTTCTTTTCATTCATTACATGCTCTTGATGATCTTTGTACACTTCTTAGTTCATTCTGCTTTGATCATTTCATGTGATTTCGCTCAGAAAGTAGAAATCTCGATGATCTTCTTCAATGCATTCAGCAGTTGCTTAGTGTACTCATTTATGCGCTGACGTTTCATTTCATGATTTGACAATGATTTCAACATTTGTTCTCTCAGAGTATTAATGAACTTCTCTTCATTCATTGTCTTTCAATTGCAACGCGATTTTCACGTTGATTCTTTGCAGACTCTGAGATCTATAATTGTCTGTATCAACAAATGATCTGAGAAGTTTTTCATTTCTTCGTCAATTTTGCATCGTATTAATCAATTCATAATGTCGTCTGTTGTTATGATTCTAGTCTTCATCTATTCTTTCTAGTCTTTGTCTTAATTTTATTCTAATCGAGTCTAGTGAGCATTCAAGCTAGAAATGATGTCATTGAAACTCTGCATCATATGTGTAAGACGTCAATTCAATCGAGTCTAGCACAGAGCTGAGAAACACACATATAAGAATCGAGTTCTTTTCTGTAGATACTTTTCTCTCTTAGCATTTATCTATTAGTTAAATAACACTCATATGACTCGCTCTATGCTGACTTCTAACAGTAGATAAATGCTCATCAACTACTCTGCTATCGACGTGTAGACGATACGAAATAACCTACTTCGTTTATTCAGAAAATTCGCAAGAGATTCTTTGAATTACTTTCATCAAAACATACATTCAAATTTACTTAAATTTATCAAATCAATCACTCAATCTTATCACAATTAAATCTATCTATCTATCTTTATCTTTCTCACAATGACACGCGACTCTGAGTCAGTCGAGTCATGAACAGCTCACTTGCTTAGAAACATTGCAAATAAACGAGTTTCTTTACTATCTTTCAATATCTCAACTGAAGCTAAGAACGTCGAGATCTCATGAAACATTAAGATTGAAAAACAACTACGTCAGTGAGCTCTTAATCAGTCAAACAAGATCATCAAGATGTTAAATGAGCTAAGAGATCAATGAGACATGACTCTGAAATGCAATGAACACTGAATCGTTTTACAAATCAATCACATCAAGAGACTTGATGAGCTAAAGATCAATCAAACGACAATAGACACTCAAGAAGAGACTATCATTGAACTACGAGAGAAAGTATTGAGTCTAAAAAAGAAACAGCGTTCAACGAATCAGTCTCGATCTCGACAGTCTACGAAGTCTCGAGCTTCTATCGAGAATCATACTCGACGAAAGTCATTCACTCTATTCGACAACAATCATCACAAGTTCTTCCAGTTTTTGAACTCATTTATATTCATTAATGAAGATAAATCGACATGAGACAGCTGAAGAGTCAAGATAGACGATAAGCTTCAGACAAATGTTGATTACTTCGATAATAAGAATATCTGTATTATCTATGTGATATCTAGACTAGAAGATGATGCTGCTGAGCACATCTTCGTTCAACGTTGACATGATGCTTTGCATTCATACATCTTGATCAACGAGCTATTTGAGCATCTGAAAGAAATATACGATGAACTGAATAAGAATCGAAAGTGTCGTCGCGAGTACAACGCTCTGAAGCAGACAGACAAGTCTTTCAATGTCTTTTACTTCGACTTTATGAAGCTATTCAGCTATCTCGAATACAACGATCGCATTCTGATGAACGATCTTCAGAATAAAATCAATAATCGCTTGCAGAACGCTCTATCAGTCTGTTCAAAGAACTTTACTTCACTCACTCGCTTAAGAATCTTTCTTCAAGATGTGAATAGTAAACAACGAGTCAATTATCAGCTTCGCAGCGAACGTCACACTGTCATTGTCAAAGTCACTGTCGTACCTGATAAACGCGCTACTTCTCTGTCAGTAACAACTTCGATAATCAATTATGTTAAGTCGACTATCTCTTCTATCACTGAGTCAGCAAGATCATTAATCATCTGCTACATCTGCAAGACTCTCGATCATTTGTTCAAGAATTGCTTTCAGCTGAACAAGATCAACACTTCTGCATCTCATGCATTCATTCTTCGTCTACATGAGATTGTCATTTCGAAGAATAAAGAGAATGAGAAAATGTCTTTCAAGAATAGCGAGACAAAAAACTAAAGACTTTCATCAAAGACGTGATGAAAGATGTGTTAATTTCTTCAACGATAAGCATGTCAAATGACTCTTTTGCTTCTGAATCTTTGACTACTGAATGTGTACTTTCTAGCAATGAAATTAATTACTCATTGAAGTCATTGATTGACATCGAAGCTGCTGACTATTCGTTCATTGATGAAGTGATCGCGCAGATTGTTTGTGATCAGTTGCAAATCAAGTCTCTGACTTTGATCAAAGCGAAGTCAATTCGAGAATTCGACGATCATTATGCTAAGAAACTCATTGTTACGAGCGTATCAAGGCTGAACAAGACTGAAGCTCTAATCAATTCGCAGTGAACGCTAGCGAGTTCTCTGCGTAATGATTAAAGCTAGTCAAGATCTAGTCAAGATCTGATCTGAATCTGACTCAGGTTTGACTCAGATATGACTCAGCATCTTTTTTCTTTTTCAGCATCTTCTAAATCAGCTTCTATTGTCTTCTAGGCAAACACACTTCTTTGTGTTATGAGTAGTTAACAGATGTCTATGACAAACACATTTCTTTGTGTCGCAAACATCTTTCGAACCAACATCTTTCTTGTGTTTCAACACGTTCTCTTTGAGACTAGCGTCAATCTGAGTAACTACTATATAGAGCGTGTTCTTCTTGCTTTTTGTATCTTCTTTCTTCTGTATTCTTAAAGTCTTAGTTATAGCTATCTCTATAGATCAAACATTCTAGTCACGCACGCACTCTGATTAGTTTCTAGACACGATTTCAACATTACTTTAAGAATTCATTAATCACACGATACTGGTTTCTATATTCATTCAAATTCACTCGACTGACAACGAAATGAGTATAAAGAAATTTGTGTACCTGATGATTGATGACATCGAAAGACAGAACAACATCAAGAAATCAATAGAATCAACAAGAACATACGATCATGTGATTGCTAGAGAATCTATCGCTCAGTCAGTAGCATCAGTTCAGATCGATTGATAGAATCAAGAGATTAAGATCTTGATTGCTTGAGAATCATCAAAAAATCCTTTCAAATCAGCAACACTCTTCTCTGAAAACTAAACACTTTAACAAACGATCTCACTACATACTATCGAGCATCGTTCTTCGCTCGATCGTCAACTCTTCGCTATGACTCGATCATCTGTGAACAATCTCTTCAAGAATAATCAAAGCTCTTATTCTTCTGACACTACAGATTCAGTCATTTATTCTGAGCTATCATTTCGCATATCGAAGTATCTTAGAATCGATGCCGTACGAAAACATCGATACTCTTTGCCTCATTCTCAGACTCTCGATAAATCTCATGAAGCTTCTACTTTCTGAAATATAAAAAATGTAGAGCAGCTACAACACTGAGTCGAACAAGATTCAGAAGTTTTTCTAGAAGATTTGAACAGTCTTCGAACTCAACGAGACCTAGACGTGAAAGCTTGTGAGCTATTTGACAAGATATCAAGCGAACAAATATGAAAGACTCGTTTCGAGAAAATGAATAAAGTCAAAGAACGCTCGAATCAATTAAATCAGACGTTTTGAAATCAAGTGACTGAATTGCAACATCAACTGCGATCATCTAAAGAAGTCACTTCTTTCTCTTCTATTCTGTTCAATTTCTTCAAACGATCTCAAAAGCTTTCGAATTCATCTCTGTTTACTGATGAAAAAGAATCTATCTGAAATGATTGACAAGAAAAGATTCGTGACAAGCTAGAAATCAACGTCGATTATTTCGATATCAATAGAGCTATTCTGATCTACGTTCACTCAAGAATCGAAGAAGACGCAGTCAAGACTATTCTAGCTCGACGTCAACAAGATTCACTGAATCTCTATGTCACAGTTGATGATCTGTTAAATGAACTTGCTCAGCTTTACGATGATTTCGACAAAGAGGCAAACTTTCGAAGAGAATATGCTAATCTCTCTCAAGAAAAGAGCAAATTCAGCGACTTCTATTTGATGTTTCAACGTCTGTTCTTCTATCTAGAGTATCATGAAAAGCAATTGATCGTCGATCTACGAGACAAGATAGTCTATCGTCTTCGTGCACGTAGTTATCTGATTCGTTTGAACAATGAGCATCGAGTCATGAATGACATCAAAGAAAAGAAATCTCTGATCAAAGTTTGAAAGCAAGTCATCTTTGCTGAGGAACGAGATTCATTGAATCTCTATAGAAAGATCGAAGTCATCACACTCGTTGATCATTCAAAATCGCGCGACGCGATTTTGACTAACGTCAAAGACTTCGATCTACAAGCTGAAATCTGTTTCATCTGTCACAAATCAGATCATACTTTTAGAGAGTGTTCTGATCGAACTTCGAGAGTCAATGCATTAGAAGATGACGAGTTTGATCGATCTACATTGAACTCTGAGTCAGATTCTGATTCAAAAAACTAATTATCTCTTTCAGAGTTATCGAAGAAATAGAGATCATATCTTTGTGCAGTCAAACCGAAGTTCTATCGAAAGAAAACTATTTTGAAAAGTTATTTCTGATTAATGCTTCTCTTATCTCTCAGAGCAATTCTTTCAGCCTTCGCTCTTTGATAGATAGTGATTTCGTCGTCTACACGCTGATACATGACAAGCTAGTCGATAAGATATGTCAGAAACTTGAAATACAATCTATATTGCTAGCAAAAGAGAAGTTAATACGAGACTATGATGAGAAGCTAGCTAGAAAGACTATTACTCATAAGATTCTACTCAATCTCACGATCGAAAGTCATAAGAAATTGACTGTGTCAATGCTGATAGCTGATATTGAGCATCATGAAGCTATACTGAACAAACTCTGAATGAACAAAAATGAAATATTATTGAACATGAGGCATGATATCATCGTATTCTCTGATCAATTAGATATTTCTATTTCGATTTTTTCGATCTCGTCAAATACGAAGTACTCAAGTTGATTGCGATCAACTTCGATCTCTTCAGCAGCTCACAGCAAGATCTCTAGAATGCTCAAGCGCTCAGTTTCATTCGTTCAGAAAGAGTCATTCTCGATTCAAAACATAGACGTCGCTTCTTTTCAAGCACTAGTAAAACGAAAAAAGAAGAATCAGACAGAGATTTTTGCTATGTTCGTCGAAGACATCGATAGGAAAATCGCCTACAATACTCAATGCGAACTAGATGTCATAAACGTCTTCTCTACTGATGAAACGACTCAGAATCTAGAGAATATTAAAGTCAAGCTATCATCGAAATATCAGAATTTTCTAGACATCTTTGATCGAGCTCAGACAGACAAGCTATCGTCTCATCATTCATATGATCATAAGATAAAGCTTACTAGTGACGCAACGTCATCTCGCTGTCGAGCATATCGAATGTCTTTCTACAAGCTTCAGAAAGTAAAGAAATATCTGAACGAGAATCTTTTCAAAGAATTTATAATTCCTAGCAAAGCTTCGTATTTCTCACTCGTTCTGTTCGTCTTAAAAGCAAATGAAGATCTACGATTCTGCGTTGACTATCGAAAGCTCAATGCTATTATCAAAAGAAATCGCTACTTTCTATCGCTCATAGATGAGATGATCAACAAAATAGTTGATTGCAAGCATCTGACTCGATTAAATATTATTTCAACTTTCAACAAACTGCGAATGCATTCTGATAGTGAGAACTACACTATCTTTATCATCGCTTTAGAAGCGTACAAATCAAAGATGCTATCTTTCGAACTTATCAATGATTCTGCCTCGTTTCAGCAGTATATGAATGACGTTCTTTGAGACTTTCTAAATGACTTTTGTCAAGTCTATCTAGACGACATTCTGATCTACAGCAAAACTCAACGAGAACATCGACAACATGTCAAGATGATATTAGACCGTCTACGAGAAGCTGATTTACAAGTAGATATTTGAAAGTGCAAATTCGACGTAGAAGAAACTGTCTTCTTAAAAGTCATAGTTTCAGAACAAGATCTTCGTATGAATTCTATCAAAGTGAAAGTCATAGTAAACTGAACTACGTCGATCAATCTAAAAGAAGTTCAAAGCTTCGTGAGATTTGTTAACTTCTATCGTCATTTCATTAAGAACTTCTCGAAGCTAGTCAAATCATTCACTCAGCTGACTAGAAAGAACACATCTTTTGTTTGAAATGAAGTCTGTGTTCAAGCTTTTGACGATCTAAAGAAACAGATCAGCTCGATCTCAGTTCTACGACACTTCGATTCAAAACGACAGACTATTCTGAAAATCAATGTCTTTGACTACGTCAAAGATGAAATACTATCTCAGTACGATGATGAGAGTGTTCTTCACTCAGTAGCATTCTACAGCAAGAGCATGATTCTCGCTGAATGCAATTACCACATTTATGACAAGAAATTGCTAGTCATTATTCGATGTTTTGAACACTGAAGATTCAACCTAGAATGCACGAAGCTGTTTATTCAGATGTTCATCGATCATCAGACTTTGAAGATCTTCATGAAAAACAAACAGTTAACTCGATGTCAAGTCAATTATCTAGACATTCTATTCGAGTTTAACTTTCAGATCATTTTTCGATCAGGTAAAATGAACACTAAAGTCGATGCTCTAATCAGAATGTCTCTGATCGACGTCTCTGAATCAACTCAGCGTACTGAAGATCGCTATCAGATCATTCTGACATTTGATAGAATAGATATTCTAGCTATCGAATCTGAAGTTGATCTTTATCAGCGAGTAAAAGATGTCAACAAGACGAATGAGCTTTGCAATGAGTATAGACAAGTCATAAGCGAAAACAAGCTCAAGCTACATAGCACTGAATTGAAGCTCTGTGAGATCGTTGACGACGTTCTGTTCAGAAAAGATCTACTGTGAGTTTCTGAGAATATGCATACGAAATTGCTAAAGAAAATTCATGATCAGCCTTTCACCTCTCACTCTGACAATCGAAGAACTATCGATCTAGTTCAACGTTTCTACTATTGATCAGATCATCAAGCAACGATTAGACATTACATTCAAAACTGTCATGTCTGTCAACGAAGCAAGACATCTAGAAATAGCATCAATGAACTTCTTCATTCTCTATCAATTTCACAGAAACGCTGAAAAGATATAACTATGAACTTCATCACTGAGCTACTTCTATCGAAAGATTATAACGTCATTTGCACAATCATATGTCGTCTCACCAAGATATGTCACTATGTCTTCTGTCATTGAGAAGACGATGACATCTCAGTCGAAGAAACGGTTTGAATCATGCTATGAAACGTCTATCGACTTCATGATCTACCTAGTTCTATTGTTTCGAACAGAGACTTTCAGTTCATATCAATCATGTAACAAAGTCTTTGCAAGTGACTAAAGATCACAGTTAGTCTATCAACAGCTTATCATTCTGAGATCAATGATCAATTGAAACAAGCTAATCAAGATGTTGAACGCGAACTAAGAATCTACTGCAATTACATGCAGAACGACTGAACAAAATGACTATCAATGATAGAATTCAGCGAGAATTTCAATATCTTCTCGATCATCTCAATGACTTCGTTCTACTTCAATAAGAGTTTTCATTCACGAATGAGTTTCGATTCAGATACGACTGACTACAAAACTACTTGTGAACGTCTTGAAGCTAGAAAAGCAGATGATATTGTCATTCAAATGAAAGAGCTTCTTACTTTCGATCATCAGCAATTGAAAAAGATGAAGCAGATCATCGAAGCTCAGATCAATAAACATAGACGAGACGTCATTTATGAAGTAAACGACTGAGTTTGATTATTCTCTAGAAATATAAAGACAACTAAATCATGTAAGAATTTGAAAAACAAACAGTTAAAACTCTATCAAATCACTGTCAAAGTTGAAATCTTCTATCATCTTCGTCTATCGATAAGCATGAAGCAGCTGCATTCGATGTTCAGTTCAAAGCTATTACATTCTTATCTCGACAATCTCTTATCAGAACAGCATTCAGAATCATTTAGATCTCTCACTATTGAAGACGATGAGCACTGAGAGATAGATAATATTTTGAACTCTAGATGCTATCGAGATCGAATACAATACAAGATCAAATGAATGAGACTAGATCGAGACGACGAATGATACTATGTCGATAAAGAAGAATTCGAGAACTCGAAAGAAGTTCTAGTCGAATTTCATAAGCTCTACTCAGACAAGTCATACTAAATTGAAAAAACAGTGAAAATTTTTGCGTTTCATTTGTTCTATTCATGCGAACATGAATTTTCGAAGAGAGAGATAATGTTACGAGCGTATCAAGGCTGAACAAGGCTGAAGCTTTAATCAATTCGCAGTGAACGCTAGCGAGTTCTCTGCGTAATGATTAGAACTAGTCAAGATCTAGTCGAGATCTGGTCTGAATCTGGCTCAGGTTTGACTCAGATATGACTCAGCATCTTTTTTCTTTTCTAGCATCTTTTAAATCAGCTTCTATTGCCTTCTAGGCAAACAGACTTCTTTGTGTTATGAGTAGTTAACAGATGTCTATGACAAACACATTTCTTTGTGTCACAAACATCTTTTGAATCAACATCTTTCTTGTGTTTCAACACGTTCTCTTTGAGACTAGCGTCGATCTGAGTAACTACTATATAGAGCGTGTTCTTCTTGCTTTTTGTACCTTCTTTCTTCTGTATTCTTAAAGTCTTAGTTATAGCTATCTTTATAGATCAAATATTCTAGTCACGCACGCACTCTGATTAGTTTCTAGACACGATCTCAACACTCATTACTCATGTCATTTATTTGAATCTGACTGTTCAAGATCATACAATTGACACAGCTTCTATGTTGATCACTCGATTAAATCAACATTAAATGATTCTTGAAAAAACATGAATGAACAAAATCAATCTAGTGATAGATATGTGAATCGATTTTCTTCGATTTTCGAATTTCATCTTTAGTCAAAAATCAATTGTTCTATTCTCAAGTAACAAGACAATCATGAAGCAGAAGAGTTTAACTTCTACTCATATATTGAAGAGATCTTTCACTACATCTCAACTCAGTCTGAAATCACTCTCTTTCAATCAGTTCAATGAGAAGTCAGTTAAACTAATTGAACAGTTAAAATCGCGCGACGCGACTTTAACTAACGTCAAAAATTCTAAGTCAACGTTCAGTTTGAAATCATTCTCTTTCAGTTCAATGAACATAGCAATGATAAAGACAGCGACATATAAAATGTTAATCAAACGATCAGACGTCAAGATCTTTGTTGTTATCATCTTGAAAATCGATTGATTTATAACTATAGTTGAAAATAAGTTTGAAGAAGTAAATCTGCATGAGCTTTTTCACGTCAAGACTCTTGAAAAGATCAAAGTCAAGCTCTTTCTCAAGTATCATGACTATCTAGACGTGTTCAATCGAGCTATGATCGATCAGCTATCATCTCATCGTTTCTATGATCACAAAATTGAGTTGATCAATGAAGAAATACTCTCTAGAAGCAGACTTTATCAGATGTTCAATCACAAACTTCAGAAGATAAAGAAATATCTGATCAATCATTTAAACAAAGAATTCATTTTCTTCAGCTTCGCACTCTACGTCTCGCTCATCTTGTTCATTAAAAAGAAAGACGATAGTCTGCATTTCTGCGTCGATTACAGAAAGCTTAACGCTTTGATCAAATGAGATTGCTACTTTTTGTCATTGATAGACGAGACTCTCACTCATATACAAGAAAGCAAGTATCTGACTCGATTGAACATCATTGTCACGTTCAACAAACTACGCATGCATTCAGATAGCGAAGATTTGACTATCTTTATTATCTTCTTCGACTCATACAAATATCATGTAATGTTCTTCAAATTAATCAATGAATCTGCGTTCTATCAACATTATATGAACGACGTTGTCGAGAAATAGAGTACAGATGCGATATAGAAAGTTGTATCGAAGCAACAGAGAAAGCAAACAATGAACACGTGCAATGATCGTGCTAGTAGAAAGATACTGTAAAACGTGTATGTTTCTGTGTCTATCTACAAGTTGCAATGACATCTATATGTACACTTGAAAAACGCTCTTCGACTCTTTTATCATTGACTCAGACCTCGATCTCTTCTCTCTTACTAACTATCTCGTGAGAATGATGCGAGCAGCTTCACGACATTCGTTTCTCATCTAATTAGTGATCGTCTCTTGATCACTACAGAAAGAAACAAGAAGAAAACAGAAAGAAAACAGTAAGAAAACAATCTATTTATCAACGTTCGAGAAAACAGAAAGAATACAATCTATCATTAACGTTCGAGCAATTGCTCTCAAACGCTTTCATTCATTATCTTTCATCGACTTAATATCATTCTTGACGCAGTAGAAATAGAATTTAGACTCATAGACTGCAATCTCTGTCTCTTTCATTCTTTCGTAAGTTCTTCTCACCTGATTCAGTGCAGATTTTCGATGAAATTCAACAAACTCTTTCACTTACTTCAGATTCTGATCAAACAAAAGACTTCTCTCTTTCAACATCTTCATCGAATTTCAGCTTCGAAGATCTATCAGCGCATTCGAAGTTAAACATACTTCTCGAATTTTCACGATGGCAGAATGATGAAACGATACTCTCTCTTGTTTATCATTTTCTAGTTCAGAAGAAGTCGCGTCAATGAGTTTTTGATCTCGTAGTGCGACGATCACTTCATTCTTAGTTTCACATTTTACAATTTTCATGTTGACTTCATCTTTGAAGATCGCTGTGTGATAGATGAACACTGCAATGCGTTGTTCATCAGATTTATCTCTATTATCATGTGATAAATGTGACATTCAGAAATGAACATTGTCTGCGAAGCAAGACTGATTCACTCATTTCAGATCTGATCTTCGCGAATCATTCTCATTGAACATCTCGAGTACTATGCAGTGAGTATACTCATTTGTTGCTAGATTTCGCTTGATCGCTTCTTTTCATCATTTTTTCATGCGAAGATGTAGATCAAGAATGAATTCATCATCTTTGTCAATCGACTTGTCTGCAAACACTGCTGTGCTCTGAATTCGACTTTGTTCTCTATCACTCATCAAATCATTAACATTCAGATTCACATGTCTTATGAGTTCTGAATTGTTCTTGAAAGTGATCTTCATGAAATATGAGAAAGTCAGAAGATCGATTTCATGATTTGATCAAAGAATCACAGTAATGAGATAGTACATTATATTCTGATGTACTAGTTGTTGCAACGTGATGTACATAGTCGTTCTCAATCAGTCGTGATTTGTAAGATCTAAGTCATTTCTTTGATGTCATAAGTACATGTTTAGTTTCTCTCTTATCAAGATTCATGTATTGTCATTCAATATTCAATCAAACACATTTGATAGCATTATTGCATCGTTTTTCTTTCACTTCTGATACTTGATCTTCTTTATGAACATGTTATGAATCAGAGACGTATCAATCTTGTAGTTCTGTGACATATGCGATCGTAGTCGAAATAGTTGTAGTGAGTCAGTGAAGCGAAAGAAACGATTATCTCGACGAAATCAGTCTGCGAAAGTGACATCGATTTTCACGAAATCTAGTTGAAATCTATAGTCGTATATGATATTTATATGATCAATAAGTATTTCAAACGACAGCTCATTCGTCAGTAGCTTGAGTCTATTTCTCAGTCTTTGAAGATGTGAATGATACACAAACGTTTCTTCATTCTTAGTTTCGAAGCGATATTCTCTCAGCAACTTCATTGTCACGATTGAAGATATCGAATCAAGATAATCGAGTCTTTGCTTTCATGTATGAGACACTCGTATGCAAAAGCATGCTCTACTCTCTCTCATCTTTCAGATATTTTCGACGATTTGATAACGCGATCGTTGAACTTTCGATCGTACGCTTTCTATCGCTGTTGCAATGATAGCTTCTTCGCAGACACTCGCAGTATCATTCATTTCTGTTTCTAAGCTGTACTGTAGAAGAATCTTTTCGTTATTCATGATTACATTTAGCGAAAGAGCAAGTCTTTGCTCATCATATTCTGCTAGCTTCGAGAACGTTGAAGCGATCGAGATAAGAAAATGAAAAGACATAAGAAGATGTACGCGTGATGTTCTTGAAGAATTTAACAACGTGAACGAAGCGATCATGTCAGAAGAGATTGATGTGACAACTCTTGATGATTGATGAGATCTTATCATCAGACTTCGCATCGCTGACATCGATGAATTAAGATCTGAAGTCATTACTACATCGCTTGCAGTCAACATGAAGTGTGAGTCTTCGTTTTTTGACACTACTGACGAGCGTCTTGATTGCAACGACAGTATTGATGATCTTGATCTTCTTTCGAAATTGAATTGCAAAACTGCTGATGAGTCAAAAACAGTCTCGACATGATTTGTTTTCAAGATCATGTCGCTGATATGCTCACATAGCAAGCCAGATTCTACTCGTCTTCAGTTCATGTGATTTAGCTTCTCGTTCGTTAACATAACTTCAATCTGATTCGCGATCAATTTGTTGAAGTCTGTGAATTGTGAGAATGAGAAGATCGAAACTCGATCTCTGCTGACAGTTATTTGCATCGCTCTATGATATATTATCTGCTTTATCATCACTCTGATCAGATGCTCATTCTGAACTCTTGTGATTGCAGCATGCATTTTATTCATTGCTTCTCTTTTTACTGAATACAATGAAGAATCTTTCTTTGAAATTCAAAGATTCAGTAGCTTCAAGTCTCATCGAGAAAACAAATGTCGAGTGAAGAATTATGTAAAATGTTTAATCGTTTTAATGTGAATTCAAATAACAGAGATGATGAAATACGTGAGGTTTTTAGATGTTCTAGTGCGAGTTCGAATAAAAGAGATGATAACTATGTTGAAAGATAGAAAATACGTGCTGAGTCTTCTAGAACTTAGCGCTAGTAGAAATTGCTTGCAGTTTTGCAAATAATTCTTCTGCGACTTACGCTTGTCATAGCTGAGAGAGATGTTGATGACTCGATATTAGTAACAAATTTCTTAGCTGACTGATTGACTATTTTTCTACGCTATCTGCTGCGCATCACATGAATTAAATCAACTTGATGTAGCATCATGTTGTCTTGTCGTGTATCATTTGAGTCGATCTTGATATATCTTCGATCTTCAATCTTGATATATTCTCTGATATACAATCATCGATTGATTTTGATTCTTGCTCTAAGTTTTAGCTTTAATCATTACGCAGTGAACTTTAGCGCGTACTCTGCGAATTGATTAGAATTTCGCTTTGTTCATTCAAGACTAGAGCATTTTGAAACTTTTAATCTTCAGTACTGAAGTAATTCAGTACTGACATTGCAGACGTCTGCATCTTCACTCTCATTCTTCTTTTCATATGCTTAAGCAACTCAAAGCGACTTTATGACATTCTTAACAACTCATGATCTTCTTGCATCAACTTCGCTTCTTGACGATTTGACAAAGAAAGAGCTAATACGAGTGACGCTGTACAAGACAGTGCTATCGAAGCTGCATTCTTGAGTGTGAATAATCTTATCTCAACTCAACAGAAGTCTCAGTGACAGATGCTCTTTTCAAGTTTACAGAGACTTTCAGTTAATAGTGAATAAAATTCAGCGACGCATTTGAATTTCTGATTGAAACATTGATCGCAATTTCTGACACAATTTTCTCAATGAGCGTTGTCATCGATAGATTCTGATCTTCATTCTTCTGTTCATTGCTGATCTCACTTTTCGATGCTCAATTCACACGCTTCTTCAATCTATTTTCTTCAATCGTTTCTTTCAAGATTGCTTCGTCGAGCTCTGCAATTTTATATCATTCTTTTTCAGTGTTCATCTTTACTACTTGAAAAGATCTCAGTCATCTTCATGTCAATTTCAGCGTATGCATGTTGTTCAATTTGATGTCATGCAGCAGTACAAGATCATTCTTCAGAATTGAACTAGTATGAACATGTCTGTGATCATTTCATACATCTTTGTCGATCTCTCTCATTCTTCTCAAATGCAGCGTGATCTTCTTCAAATTCTCGTCTCTGCATTCGAGTTGTTGAGCACGAAGAGTCAGTAGCTCATCAGTCGTGTGAACATTGTTTCATGAAAGAATCTGTCAGATTGAAACATCAAGTTCTATAGAAAGAACGACATCGCAGTCATACAAGACACGATATGAAGTCATTTTAGTGAAAGTTCTCACGATGATTCTGTCTGCTCATAGCACACTGACAAAGCTTCTGATTCATTTCATGCTTTCATCAACTGTCATCTTGATTAAGACATTCACAACAGCTGTATGATCTCTCTTCATAAGATCATTCATCTGTGAATGATAAGTCGACATCATCACTCGCTTTATCTTATATTTCTCGATCAGCGTTTCTACAATTTCTTTGTTCTTCGATTCTTCGTTCATGACAAATCTTTTTGAACAGTCGTGTCTGCAAATCACATCTTCTCACAGAAATTTCGCTATCGCTTTCAAAGTTGCTGCTTTCAGAACTCTTTCTTTTATTCATCTTGAAAAGTCATTTCTTGTCAAGACAATATAGCGTTTTTCTTCGTTTGAAGACATGTGAATGACATTCATCTCAATCTTCTTTCCGACTTTTGAGATTCAGATAGAATGCAGAATCTTCTTCTTTCGTCTTGATGCTTGCAACTGACATTCTTCACAGAATTTTACATATGTGCATGTATTCTTTCATATCTTCTTTCATCAATATCTGTCGATCATCTTTCGATATGTTTTCTTTCTTTCACGATGATCACTTTCATCATGCAGTTTCTGCAGAATATTACTGCGTTCTTCTTGAAGATTCATCATTCTTCACACAGAAGCAGTCTTGTTGAATCTTTTAAACAAATGTTTATCTTGAATCATGAATTTCAGCGCTTCATGTTTGAATTTTCGAAATTCTTTTGTTGACATTTCGAACGAACGCGATAAGAAGATTAGATAACAAGCTATTTTCTTGAAGTATTCTGAATATGAATCTTTCAATATTGACATGTCTTCTTCAACAATTATACTGACTGAGCAAAGATGAATGAAATTTAACTGAGCATTAATGAAGTCATCTATGTCTTTCTCGTGAGTTTCATCTTCATCGTCTGAAGATTCTCTGAATCTGCGCAAGAGTTCATTAAGAGCATTATGCTTGCGATTGAAAACGTAATGAACATCAAAATCAAACAAGCGAATTCAAGCAAGTCATCGTGTCATTAATGCTTCTGATAAGTCTGATGCAGATTGATTCAATTGTGTCATCAGAATGTTGACGTCTATTTCAATAATGAACTTCGTGTCATATAGTCAGTAATGAATCTTCTTCAGTGTCTTCATCAGATCTTTGCATTCTCTCTTTTCAGCATCATATCTTGTCTCTTGCTTGTTTCATAATCCACTTTCGTATCATACAAAGTGTTGATTCTTAGAATTCAATGTTGTCTGCTGTAACATTGCTTTTCATTCTTGAAAACTTGCATTCACGATGAGAACAATTTCTTCTGTCTGCTCAAAGTAGTTCAGACTTCTCATGATCGATGCAGTGATCAGTGTCAGCTTCAGCTTGTTCATGACTTTCTCTTGTTTTCTTTCTCACACGAATTTGATCTTCTTTTTGAAGAGCTGAAATATTGATGCTGCGATCAAGACGAAATTCTCTATTCACATTCGATAATACACGCATACTTCAATGAACACTCAAACAGATGTGACATCATGACAGAAACATTATTCTAGAATCTTGATAATTTTGAAATCTTCTGATCTGCGATCATGAAAGTCACAAACAAATTTCACAATCTTTATGCTCGACATGCAGAATTGCAACTTTTCGTCAGATATGATGCAATCGATGAGTTCAAAGTTCAAGAATACGAAGTCAAGATTCTTAATGTGCTTCAGCACAAACTGATGCACTTCTGAAGCAATCTCTGCATTATCATAGATTGTCTTCAATTTCTTTACTTCAATATCATCGAGAAAACATCTGCATATCTCAAGAAGATTCTTCAATATCTTGATTATGATTCTGACAAACTGAGCAACAAAGTTGATGACATCTTGTGATAACGTCGTCTGTCGCAATAATCTCAGAGATGTCATGAATGCTGTGAGATCTTGATATATTTTTGTCAGCGTAATCTGATCGTACTCAGAAAACAGGTCTATCAGAAAGATTATAATCATATCGACGAATTCTTTGAAGAATTCATTCACATCTGAAAACAGATTAACGTCTCTGATGATAATCTTGTTCATATTCATCGCTGCATTGATCATGTGATACTGATTGAACTTTTTCTTGATCAGAAATCAGAGATTTCGATACAAATCATGACAAGATTTCAGTATGTCATGCTTTATTCAATTCTTAAGCATGTCTATGATGATCTGATGAAGTGTCTTAGAAACTGGGAAATTGAGTGTCTGTCATGCATTATGCGATATCATTCGAATTTGCTGCAAGAATGAAACTATGTCTTTTATCTTTTTCATTTCTGAGAAGTTTCAGATCATTGTCACTTCTCTGTTAAACAACATCTTCAGTAGTAAATTCTTCTCTTGCAGAGTTAAAGCATCGTCGCATATCATTCTCTTCGCTCGCTTCGAAGTCAATCTGAATTCTCGAGCAATTTTGAAGAATTTGAAAAACAGTCAATGATCGTACTTTTCTGACTTCATCTCTGTCATATTCAATTTGACCTGAGTCAGTAAGATTTGTTTTCAGTTTGTCAAACCTTCTGATATTGAGTCGTTCAACTCTGATGAATTCACAGATTGAATCTTCTGAGCTTTTCTTTTGTATGCTGTCACTACTTTGACATGATCTATCTTCTCATGCTGACGAATTGAATTCAGGTCAAATCTTCATGTCATTCGCATCGCAAGTCTGTTCGAACAACATCATAACATCTGTGCACATCGCATGTTATCATTCGAGCAAAATCGTTGAACAAAGCTTTGATCTTTCTTTTTCTTTTCTTCTTCGATTTCAACGAACATTTCAGAGCTTTTCAAGCGCGCTAAATCGACAGTCTTCAAGCTTACACTTCTCATTGCAGATACGCTTTCAACAGAGCATTCATCTACTCATTTAAAGAGTTTTTCGCTTTTTCAAGAAATATTTTCAACACATCTCGATTGACAGAATTGTGTGTTAAAATCAATTTAAAGAACATCATTCTTTCATCATCATCAATGACTGTCATTTCACAAGTTTCTTTCGAAGTATTGTTGATGCATAGACACGTCTTTCGCTCATATGATCTGCTCAGTATCAGAATGTACTCGTCGCTTTGAATTACAAATATTGAAATCACTGATTTTGCTTCGTCAATATCGATCTTCACGTCGTTGCAGCATTCAATGATGTTAGTCTTTGCTTCGCTGACTTCTATCATATTTAAATAAATGTCTCGTCGCATAGACAACTGAGCTCTTGCGACAAGAGTTTCAGACATAACGTTGATTTCAGCATCACTATCAAGTAGTGTTTTAACGTAAATCTCATCGCTCATCAGCACTCATGTTCTTGAACACGTCACTGCATACAGAATCATGTTCAACTTTTCGAGTGAAGAATCTTCAAATTTTACTGCTGTTACTTGCACGTCGTCAGTCTTTTCTGTTTTCTTTTTCTTATGTTGTTTTACTTGAGTGTAGAGAGCTCGAAGAAGAATAGACGAATGTGTAAGCATTTGTTCAATGCTCACGTCTTGCATCTTCTGATTCGCTATAATATGCATCACGTCTTCTGTATCTATGCATTTCTTTACTATGTTTTGCGTTCTTTTGTCTCGATTGTCTGACTTTATCTTGCTGTCATTTGAATTCTTTCTCGTTGATTTCTTCATTGTTTTTATCATTCTTTCAAAGACAGCTGCATTCTGCATGATCACATTCTTACTTGTTCACTTCTTCAAGAATGATTTCAAAATCAACAGATACTCTTCAGAGTGCAAATTCTTCATGCTTGACAGATGTTCTTCTTTTCTTACTTTTTTTCTTCAAGTTCAATTTGAACTCGTTCTCTGTTGTGTCACTGTTTTCGTCACATTCTCATCTGACTTATAGTCATGTCAAGCTGTGACAATCATTACTTCTTCATCTCATTTCTGTTTCTCATCTGTGTTTTCTGCTTTCTTCGTGATCGTTGCTCTTACACTTGTCAGTTTGATGACATCAACATGTTCTGCTCTCATTTGCTGATCTTGTTTCTTCAAAGCATTGTCAATCAGCTTTTTCTGAGAATGACTCAATATAAAAAATGTCAATCTATCATCTCTTTCAGCGAGTCTCATTCAAAGTCTGTTTATTTCATTCACATGTATTTTCTCTTCTATCTTATAGATATTCAGTTAACAACATCTGATCTTCTAACATTTTATTTCTTCATAAAAGAAGCATTCTTTCATTCTAAACATCAAAGACGCTCGTTCACTTCTTGAAAGCAAAAATGATGATAACATCAACATTGTTGAATGAGCAGACGTGATGAATTCACGTGAGATATAGACGTTAAGCATTGAGACAGATGCTGTCATGTTTTGCATGAAAGATTCAATCTTCTTTGTTGCTGTTTATAAAGAAAGCATCATCGTTTCAAACTTATTTATCATCTTATTCATTGTTATATTGCTGAGCTATGCTACTATTGAAGAATCGAAGAACTTGTCTGACATCGTTGATCATTTAATCTGATATTCGTTCACAAGCTTGCTGAGATAATCCAAATTCTTGATTATGATTAAGAATTTCAACAGTGCTTTGACAAAGTCGCAGTAAATCATTATCGCGTCATTAGCTTTCTTGAAGTTCATGAAACTGAGATCTTCAGAATTGAATGCACACTTTCATACGATCTTTTTACTTAGTATAAATGAAAGACTCTTGACAAATCAGCAACATCTGATATACTCATTCATTTGCTTGCGTTTTATCAATGAATGCAATATGCTTTTGTATTGTTGACTGTACAGCTTCAGATCATTCTTCATGATACAAGACTTATTCTTGAAGATTTTTAGAAAAATTTGAGAATTCAGCTATTGATCAATGTCATCTTTCTTGTACTTCTTCTTCATTGTCTTCTTCAGTTCTTGTCAGTTGAAGTCGATATATTCGATTTTAGTCTTGATGTTATCATCAATGATCTTGTCGCAGTATCTTGACAGCTTGCGAAATCGATTGATCTGATTCAGCTCATAATTATCACAGAAGTCTTCATATCTTTCTAGAAAATCAGTCATGTTCTTCTCTTCAAAATACGAGACTTTCGAAGTTTTGAGCAATGACATGAGTATCAGATATTTCAAAAACGACATTGTGATCATGTTTATTTCTGAGCTGACTTGAGAGCTGATGAGCGTAGCACTTGTGTTTACAACAGATGTTTTCAATGAGCTTGTCATTTTGTCGCTGTGAGTTGATATTGAGAGCTGTGAGAATGAAATACAGAATAGCAAAAATAATAGAGCAGTCAAAAAGATCTTGTTATTTTGTTTTTGCTTCTCAACTCATCGAAGTTCTTCTTTCTTTCTTTTGCAGTTGTTACAACTGATCAAGATACTTTTCTTTTTTCTTCTTTTATTTAATGAACAACGTTCAATCTTATGCTTCTGCTGAAACATGATTCACTGTTGAAATTGACGTCATTTCTCGTACTTCTGTCTATATCGCTTCGAATTCATTCTTTGATTCTCACTTTCGCTGTCTGTTTCTTGCAAGTCTTGAGATCAGACGAACTCTTCTTCTGATCAGAGCGTCTCTTCTGAGTGTCAATCATTCGCGAAAGTCAGTTTCTCTCTTCTTCGCTGTTGCATCTTCGCTCAAAGAGAAACAGTTTTCATCAGCTGAAGATACACATCTCTTCTAGTTTCAACTGTGAGAATTCTGTGACTTGAATAGCTTTCGTCAATATCTTTAAGCGAAATAAAGTCGCTATATCAATTTCTCGTATTTCAGAGTCAAATTGATTTTCACTTCAAATCTTTCGTAAATTCTCTGATCACTGTAGAGATGTCGTGTCATTCTTTGCTGTTCAGTCAACTGTTCTACTCAAGATATCATAAAAATGATATTTTTGCGTTGAGCTTCAATGTCGAGAGATAGAGTACAGATGCAATATAAAAAGTCGTATTGAAGCAACAGAGAAAGTAAACAATGAACATGTGCAATAATCATGCTAGTAGAAAGATACTGTAAAACGTGTATATTTTCTGTCTTTATCTACAAGTCATAATGACATCTATATGTACACTCGAGAAACGTTCTTCAACTCTTTTATCATTGACTCAGATCTTGATCTCTTCTCTCTTATCAACTATCTCGTGAGAATGATGCAATCAGTTTCATAACAACGTTGACATGAAAAATAAACAGCTGATTGATTAAAAGATTGATTTACTGACGTGATAACTTTTGATGCAGCTTCTGCAAGCTGACTGCTGCATGAAGAAATTTATTCTTATCAACATCATGATATTTCATTGAAGTTGCATCATTCAAATTGATAAAATTATCATAATATTTAATCTGTCAATTACTTAATGCTATAAAAGATTCATTCAATCATTAATGAGAATGAAAAAGCAATATTGAGATTGAAAATTCTTGTATGCAAATGCATAAGAAATAATGTCTGCAAAGAAGTTCATATTTAATGTAAATATCACAGTCACATGAATCTGCAGTGATTAACTGAGTAGCGAACTTCTTGACTGCTATTCATTCAGAATTGATCTTTTCTAAAGTTCAGATAATCACATGACTCACAAGTAATTGAAATGCTTCAAAATCAACAACTTGAGATTTATTTATATGAGATTTCTCATCAATTTCATGAATGAAGTAATATCATAGTTTTAGCTTGAACTTCATAAATTTAATGATATTTTCTAGAAACATTTGAAAGTTCATGATCTTGAAAATAGAATGAAGATTTTCATTTTGCTGTAAAATCATTGTTTCAAGATTATAATATCATCATGTATAACATAAAATCATCTGTTTTTTCTTGAAGTATCAATTGATTCAGAAGTAATCTCGATCAGATGAATGTAATAACATCAATAATGCTGCTCAATTAACTTGCAGTTCAGTAGTAATACTGAATTTCACTCACTGTCATGTAACATTCTTGATATTTTCATGATGTTCAAAGAAGTAGTTGACTTTGAATTTAATTATTTGTGCTTAAATATTTTTGCAAATATGTCAATTGCATAGCTGAAGCTGAATCTCAAACATAGATATAAATAACAAAGTCATCAATTTCTTGATTTGATTGACTATAATGATTCATGAAAACAAGCAATCATTAAATAGTTTTTCATGCATATATTGAATGAAGAAATTGAATATTTCTTCAAATTCTGATATGACAAATGAGAAGCAGATTGAAAAAATCATTGTCATGTTAATGACATTTATAGTCATGAAAAGAAGCATCTTCAATGCGTTGATATTAAAGATAGCATCTGTTTTCATCATAAAGTTGCTTATAAATCTTTTAAATAATTCTCACTGATAATTATTTAATAAAAATATTTGCTCAATATTTTTTTGAATTAAAATGTTAATGTCATTTAACATGTAGAAATATTGAATTTGAATGATGAACATTGAATTATCAAGATATTAAAGTAGTTTCATAATGATTTTCTCTTTGAATTGAATAATAGAAAATATCAAATTGTAGTACTGATTTTTAAATAAATGAAATTTCTGATCATTATTCTTGAGAATATTTTCTAGCATACACTCAAAAGCTTGATAAATGAGCTTGCTTAAGCAATTTGTTTTGATCAATTTGATTGTTTTTATTTGTTTCAACTGATGCTTTTTATGAATATTATAGAAAAGAAAATTGACAACAACATCATGACTATGAGTTTCATCTTGTATTCTCAGTATTCATGTTTTATTCTCAGCATCGCGATCAAAAGATTAATAGTTGATAAAGTAACATCATTTGCAATCTTTGACTTTGATCTTAGTGAGTTTCTGCTTGTAATTCATACTTTCGTCTTTGCTAGCATGATCATCGAGTTTTCAATAATTTTTGATATTGATCTTGTGATATATGCATGAATAATTTCTTCTGTTTACTTTGCAGAATTCAATGACTATTTGAAATCTCTGACTGAAAGCGTAGTTTTGTAATCTTTTGTATGTTTCATTAGATATGTCAAAAAGCTCATCATCAGCAGAAAATTCTAAATGAATCGAAAATATTCTATTGATTGTTCGCTGAATGATGAGTATGAGACTAGAATTCAGATTGAGATGAGATTGTCATACGATAGACATGACGATGAGGTCGATGACGACGTGAATGTAGATAGATAGATAGATAAATAGATAGATAGAGCGTAGATTGTTTGAGAAGAAGATTGTTTGAAAGAAAGATTGTTTGAGAGAGAAGATTGACGAAGCTCGAAAGTCATACTGAATGAGCGATGTGATGAAGAGTTTATGGTGAGGAATCTACATGTATTTGTTAGCAAACTACATCTAAATGAAGGTAGATCTCGTCTTTAGCGAAAGTGACGCTACTCGTAATGTGCGTCGTTAAGTTGCGCCCCCAAGACCTCTCGCGACATGATGGTACGTTAAGAGCGTTATGTAACTCTCAATGCTTTTCACTATTTCTTCCACCTTCTTATCTTGCACTATGCTCGATATTGCCTTCAGACCACGCTTCCATCTGAAAGATCCTTCTACAGGAACTACTTTGTCCAAAATGTCGTTCAAATCTTCCAGCGTCTTTCCACACTGCTGGATAACTGGTACTAATGCTTTGCATGTCGTTTCGCCCAATTCTCTAGCACGTGCTTGTTGCTCTGTTTTATGTAAGGTGCTCACAACTAAGGGTACCAGAGTCTGAAGGGTTCGAAACGCTTTCGGCAAGTCCTGAGTATTTTCAAGTGCTTCTTTGACACGGTCGATCGCCTTATTGCTGAATTCGACGACGGAGAAAACGTTAGCTAGTATTCCAAGGACGACAAGAGCTTCGGTGCCGCTCATGGCCGATCGTGGAGATTAGATGGAGCTTCGCTGGTGGTAGTGACAATGTCGCAGATGGCTTCTTTTGACTTGTAGAGACGTTGGCAGTGCTTTGATGTTCGGTGCAATAGAACGTCGCTCTTCAGTGGCATAAATCGTAAGCATGGCTGCCTTGACCTACTGTAAGCCACCTCATCGGATGCCTGCAGCGAGACACGTCACGCCTCGCACAACGGAACTCCTAGGGCGATATCCAAGGCTATGGGGCCAAGCTGTAAGAGAATACATCGAAGCACGTGCCGCTGAAACCTAGCATTACATCCCAAAATGACCACAGTCCTACTGTGTACTACTAAGTTGGTGGCAGCGACAAAGAAACGTTAGCTACTGGTAGCCCGTACATATTAAATCTATGAGTGATGTACCTCCTCTCCTTCTTTTACGCTGCTGCCAAAGATGTGATCTAACGTTCTCTGTAGTCATAAAATGGTGTCCGGTCCACGCAGTACTCTAAACCCTGTCTTTACTTTGTTTCGCCATGGCCAGTCCTTTGGCGTTCTGGGAGTATGTCAAACGTGCCAATACCTCGTCCTGTTACAGTCGGTTGACTCCCCTTGATCGTGGCCATGGAACGTCATGTTTGCTTGTTTGGAAGCAGCGAAAGTTGAGGTAAACGGCCACAGACCCTCATGCCAGAGAGCACTATAACTGGGATTGGCAAGCAGTGCCTTGGGATCTGCTACCCGTAAATGTCACCAACTGCGTCCTATACAATCATACTAATTTTCAACCTCTACAGTGAGTGCAACACAAACGCTTCAGTGGACAGTACTATAATGACGCTACGTCTGGGCACGATGGATACTACGCCTATCCTGAAGACGGCAGTGGTAGGATCTGGGTACCGCCAAAGAATGCAACAACATGCTCTAGCTTCGACAACTGCGCGGAGCAACACGACTTTATAGATTGGACACATCACAGGCCTTTCGTTGAGTTGGTGGGCTGTGCTTTCACCTGGCTAGCGTTGTATGTTCAGCTCTGCGGGCACCGAGGTGTTACTCTAGCTAATGAGTCTTCTCTGCTACAGCATGTGTCACTTCGTTATCTTCTTTATGGCTTGCATCGACCTGTCGAAAGATCGACGAGAACATCCATGCGACTCCGCTAGCTCACCAATATGCATTCGCCGCCGCAGAGAAGGGCCCGCTACAACCAACAAGATATGCATAGCGGCTTCGAGAGGCAAATAAGGTATAAGCACAAACCGAGACAGCATAGAGCGCTGTCGGTCGAGCATCATAGCAGAATACGCTTGGATTCCATCAAGCCGCCAGGCAATCAATAAATGGCTACCTGCAACGGAAAAATACTCTTAAGCGACAGCGCTATGTAAGCCGATTTGGCGTTTGTGTCTCGGTACTGGTGTGGATTTCACCAATGGTAGTGGAAGGCTGGCGTGGAAGATGAGGGATAAACATTCGAATTTACGTGTTTGGTGATGCCAGGGGAGAGGGCAGAAGCGACTGGCAAGCCGAGAGGGCAGTGTGGCACTAGGCGCAGACGGAAACAGGGGAGTGGGGATGGGGCGTAATGATGATCCGAGAATCAGGGCTGGTTTTCAACGGCTGTGCTCTGTGGGTTGGTGATGAGGTAGGGTAGTGATCCGTTGGAGACTATAAAACTATCTATGCTCACGATCTTGGAGTCGAAGTTCCACCGCCGATGGCAGCAATGATCTGTCTGCTTTTCCGGTTATACCTCTCCAGTCTTCAAATCCATCAACAAGGTCACATTGTACCTGAACCGAATCAACATCGCTTTCCAAGACCGAGGACTAGGTACGACCTGACATTGGAATGACACGAGTATTTCTCGACTTTACTAGTTGGACTTCATGAGATTGATAGTCCTGGTCCAAGTGTCAGTTTTCTTGAATAGTTCGTGGTGGAAAAGTCTTCCAAAGCTTTAATGTACAAGCCTTAATAAACATTCCTCCAAGAACGACTTCTCTTTTGGTGCGTATATATATCATATCGTATCGTTCGACAGACTCTTCATTCAATTGTAGGTATTCAAGCATCATCTGTTTTGCTGTGGTGAAAGAGAGAAGTGTCCTTGCCTAAAACCAAATATCGATCTGTATTGCTATGATAGATCTAGTGCTCTACGTAGAGACGATATTGAAAGTAAGCCAAATAGAGATCTAGACGCTTCATGAAACGCCATCCCTCTAGAAGCCCCCCCATCTAAAACTCCATCCATCACCTTCACCCCCCCACCTCCTTTCTTCTTACCTCAAAACTTCTTTCCCATAACCGCAGCCCACTCCACCAACCCCGCAATCCCCTCACTAACATCTTTTCGTCTCGGCACATCATGCCCACCCCCATGGTCAAACATCCGCCTAACCCTCTCATCGCAAAACCACGCCAACTGCGTACTCGCTGGGAACCGCGGATCCATACTCCCAAACACATGCACCGTCGGGATCCGAATCTTCAGTCCCTTGGGCATACGCGTGAAATCAAGCCCAAACACATCCCCAGCCTTGATCTCGGCATTGGGATCGAAGGCGTTGACGTGCGGGCCCGTGGTCCAGCGATCCGCGCCCCGGGACACGATGGCCTCGG
>JAABUV010000186.1_pt1 | contig 92040 bp, 83 predicted proteins | sample 5559971 | NCBI WGS metagenome assembly JAABUV01 (sample SAMN10711881, study PRJNA513362) | rock metagenome | isolation source: Antarctica rocks | place: Antarctica: Victoria Land, Knobhead nord | collected 2015-12-19 | reverse complement strand
CCAACGGTGGTGAGGGGTTCTCCACATTGCCGGCGACGATGTCGGCGAACGTCGCCACCTCAGCCCGGTAGGCGACGGAAAAACGTTCCAGGAACCCCGGGTAGGGATCCACGGGCGCGGCCACCCCAGGTTCGAGCGAGGTGAGCGGGGTGTGGGCGTCGAGGCCGGCGGTGACAGAGGCGTGCTGCGCGGACACCTCGATGCGGTTGTCGTAACCGCCGCCGTTGGCGCGACCGGCCGTCAACACGCCGAGAGCGCCGGAGGCGAAGGTCAGCACCACGGCCGCGGTGTCCACATCACCGGCGTCGGCGAAGGCCTGGTGCACCAGCACCGATCCGGTGGCCTGCACCCGCACCACCCGCTCGCCGAGCAGCCAGGGCAAGGCGTCGAGGTCGTGCACCAGTTGGTCGGCGAAAATTCCGCCCGAGCCCGGGAGGTAGTCCAGGGGTGGGGGCACGTGGTCCATGGCCACGGCCCGCACCAGGTAGACGGTGCCGTACGCCCCCGATGCGATTCCCGCCCGCATCGCCTGCAAGGCTGGGTCGAAGCGACGCTGGAAGCCCACCACCAGCGGCACTCCCGCCACGTCGGCAGCTGCGGCGAGCTCGCGCACCACGTCGGGTTGTAGTGCCAATGGCTTCTCGCACAACACCGCTACCCGCGCAGCCAACGCAGCACGCACCAGCTCCGGATGGGTGGGGCTGGGCGTGGCCACCAGGACTGCGTCGACATGGGCGAGTACCGCGGCCAGGTCGTCGCTGCAACGCACCCCGCGCTGGTGTGCCACCGCTGCGGCGCGCGCACCGTCGGAGTCGAACACCGTCACCTCGCTCACCGCGGCGCAGGCGGCGGCGTTGGTGGCGTGCATGACGCCGATACGCCCGACACCGAGCACTCCCAGCTTCATCCGCTCACCGCCTCGGGGTTCGTGTGGAGCGCTCTACCGTGTGGAGCGCTCCAATGATGTAATGGGGATCATAGTTCGTCAAGGCCCAGCCGAGAGGAGCCCTGCGGTGACGTCACGGGCGCCCACGCTCGACGACGTCGCCAAGGTGGCCGGCGTATCCCGCGCATTGGTGTCGTTGGTGGTACGCAGTTCACCCAAGGTCAGCGACCACAGCCGGGTCAAGGTGCTGGCTGCCTGCGCCGAGCTGGGCTACCGGCCGAACCTGCACGCGCGCAACCTCGCCGCCCGCGGCAGCGCCATCATCGGTGCCCTGATCTCCGACCTGCACAACCCGTTCTTCGCTGAGGTGGTCGACGGGCTGCACACCGAGGCCGCGCTGCACGGCCAGCATGTCATCATCACCAGCGGCGGCCGAAGCGCTGACGGCGAACGCGCTGCGCTGGAGACGTTGTTGTCCTTGCGCCCCGCCGGAGTGGTGCTGGTCGGTCCGGTGCTGGACACCGCCAGTGTGGAACGGGCCGCGGGCGCCACGCCGGTCGTCTCCGTCACCCGGGTGCTGCGCAGCCCGCTGGTGGACACCGTGACCATTGACGAGTACGCCGGGACAGCGCTGGCCGTGGCGCACCTGGTCGAGCTCGGCCACCGGCAGATCGTGCATCTGGACGGCGGTGGGGGCGCCGGTGCCGTCAGCAGACGAACCGGTTACCTGCGCGCCATGCGGGCGGCCGGCCTGGCCGAGCACGCCCGGGTGATGCGCGGGGCGTACACCGAGACCGGGGGATGGGAAGCCACGGACCGGCTGGTCCGTACCGCAAGGACGCCGCCCACTGCACTGTTCGCCAGCAACGACGTCGAGGCGGTGGGCGCGCTGTCGCGGTTGGCCGAAGCCGGTTTGGACGTACCCGGTGAGGTGAGTGTGGTGGGCTTCGACGACAGCGCAATCGCAGCGAGCAGACTCATCTCCCTGACCACCGTCCACCAACCCAAACCGCACATGGGCCGACTCGCGCTGCGCGCCCTGCTGGAGCGCAGCGCCGGCCGGACCGAGGCGGTGCGGCACACCGTCGAGCCCACCCTGGTCGTACGGTCAAGCACCGCCGCGCCCCGCGCCTGAAAGGACCTACCCATGCCCACCGCGCCCACCATCGGCCACTGGATCGACGGCAAGCCCGCGACCGGCACCAGCGACCGCGCTGCCCCGGTCACCAACCCCGCCACCGGAGTCGTCACCGGGCAGGTGGCGCTGGCCTCCGCCGAGGACGCCCGCGCCGCGATCGCTTCCGCCGCGGCGGCGTTCCGCTCCTGGCGGGACACCTCGATCGCCCGACGCACCCAGGTGATCTTCGCCTTCCGGGAGCTGCTCAACGCCCGCAAACCCGAGCTGGCCGCGCTGATCACCGCCGAGCACGGCAAGGTGACCTCCGATGCGCTCGGGGAAGTCAGCCGCGGCCAAGAGGTCGTGGAGCTAGCCTGCGGCATTGCGCACCTGCTCAAGGGTGGGCACACCGAGAACGCCTCCACCGGGGTGGACGTGCACTCAGTGCGCCAGCCGCTGGGTGCCGTCGCGGTGATCAGCCCATTCAACTTCCCGGCCATGGTGCCTATGTGGTTCTTTCCGCTGGCCATCGCGGCCGGCAACACCGTGGTTCTCAAACCCAGTGAGAAGGACCCGTCCGCCGCGTTGTGGATGGCTCGCCTGTGGCAGGAGGCCGGCCTGCCGGACGGGGTGTTCACCGTGCTGCAGGGCGACAAGGTCGCCGTGGACGAACTGCTCACGAACCCCGAAATTCAGGCGGTGTCCTTCGTGGGCTCCACGCCCATCGCGCGCTACGTGTACGAGACGGGCACTGCGCACGGCAAGCGGGTGCAGGCCCTGGGTGGGGCCAAGAACCACATGGTGGTGCTGCCCGACGCCGACCTGGACCTGGCTGCCGACGCCGCGGTGAACGCCGGGTTCGGCTCGGCCGGTGAGCGGTGCATGGCGATCAGCGCACTCGTCGCTGTGGGTGGCGTGGGTGATGAGCTGGTGGCCAAGATCGCCGCGCGGACGGGCACGCTGGTCACCGGGGACGGTACCGGCAGCGCGGACATGGGGCCCTTGGTCACGGCGGCGCACCGAGACAAGGTGGCCTCCTACGTCGACGCCGGTGAAGCGGCCGGGGCCACCCTGGTGGTGGACGGGCGGGCGGTGAGCGCGTCCGGTGCCCCGGACGGTTTCTGGTTGGGTCCGACGCTGTTCGACCACGTCACTGCGCAGATGTCGATGTACACCGACGAAATCTTCGGACCGGTGCTGTCGGTGCTGCGGGTCGACACCTACGACGAGGCACTGGAGTTGATCAACGACAACCCCTATGGCAACGGGACCGCGCTGTTCACCAATGACGGTGGCGCGGCGCGGCGGTTCCAGAACGAGGTGCAGGTCGGCATGATTGGCATCAATGTGCCGATCCCGGTGCCGATGGCCTACTACTCCTTCGGGGGCTGGAAGAACTCACTGTTCGGCGACACCCACGCGCACGGCACCGAGGGCGTGCACTTCTTCACCCGCGGCAAGGTCGTCACCACCCGGTGGCTCGACCCTAGCCACGGTGGTCTGAACCTGGGCTTCCCGCAGAACGCTTGAGCCTCGCCGGACCTCCGGGGCCGGCACCGTTGCCTCAGATGCGCGGGCACGCCTGGGTAGCGTGCTCGCCATGACGACCCGTCCCCTGGCCCTGGTCACCGGCGCCTCCCGCGGTGTGGGTGCGGCCACCGCCCGCGCGCTGAGCCACACCCACGACGTGCTGCTCGGCGGCCGGGACGGCCCGGCACTGCAGCAACTGGCCACCGAGTTGCCCGGCGCCAGGCCCTGGCCGGTGGAGATCACCGACGATGACGCGTTGGCCCAGGCCACAGTGGGGATCGAGCGCCTGGACGTGCTGGTGCACTCCGCTGGGGTGGGCCGGATCGCGACGGTTCAGGCGAGCACGACCGCCCTATGGCGGCACACCCTGGACGTCAACGTGGTGGCCGTCGCGGAACTCACCCGGCTGCTGCTGCCGGTACTGCGGGCCGCCCGCGGGCACGTGGTGCTGATCAACTCCGGATCCGGGCTGCGAGCCAACCCCGGCTGGGGGGCCTACGCGGCGAGCAAATTCGCCCTGCGCGCGCTGGCCGACTCCTTACGCGCGGAGGAGCAACCCCACGGTGTGCGAGTCACCTCGGTGCATCCCGGGCGCATCGCCACCGACATGCAACGCCAGGTCCGGGCAGACGAAGGCGGCGATTACCAGCCGCAGGAGTACCTCAGCGCCGAGACGGTAGCCGGCGCAGTCCTGACCGTCCTGCAGACCCCAGCCGACGCCCACCTCACGGAGCTGGTGCTGCGCCCGGCACGTTCGGGCTGAGGCAGGACACCAGAGCCGCGGGAGGTCGCGGGAAGCTTGGTGGACGTGGCGGAAGATGGCCGAACGCCGGTGCAGAGTGCGGCCCGGGCTTCTGTGCGGGTCAGCCGCGCCCTCGCTGATCAGTCCCGCAATGGATCGGACCAGCGGACGCCAGGAAAACGCGAGAAGTCCGCGTCGCCGGAGAACAGCTCGGCACCGTGTTCGACGGCCAGCGCAGCCAGGTGAGCGTCCGTAGTGAGGTTTCCCGCCGTCCCGAGGGGCGCGAGCAGCTGGCGCAAGACCGCGAAGTGTCGAGGCGTCTCCTGTACGACCGTGACGGCCGGCACCTGCAACCATCCAGCCACCACGTCGAAGGCTTCATCGACGGTGAGCGGCTGTTCGAACACCGCGTGATGGGTGCTCAGACGGAGGAATCCCAGCAGCACCACCCAGGGCAGTGCCACCGTTTCGGGACCTTGCAGCGCCTGTTCGACCCAAGCTCGCGCTCGGCTGTGCTTGGGGGCGCTCTCGTCCACGGCGTAGATGAGGATGTTGAGGTCGATGAGCTTCACTTGCGCAGCTGGAGCTTGCCCACGGCCTCGGAGTCCTCGAGGTCGGAGGCCAGACGCAGCGCTCGGTCCAGGTCGACCCCCGGGCGCAGGCCCATCGGTCTGGTGGGCATCCGGTAAGGATGACGCTGTGCTGTTGGGGGACGAAGGCCCGTGCGCACCGCCGCGTTCAGGACGTCTTTGAAGGTGGCGCCCCGTTCACGCGCCAACTGTTGCAGCGACGCCACGAGGTCATCGTCCAAGGTCACCGTCGTCCGCATGGCAGGCATCATAGCTTCTGCCTGTCGCGCATCATGATGCTCCGCTGTCACACCACGACGTTGACCAGCCGACCGGGCACGACGATGACCTTCTTGGGCGCGCCCCCCGCCAGAATCTCCATCACCTTGGGGTCGGCCAGCGCGGCGTCCTGCAACACCGCCCTGGACGCATCCGCGGCCACGGTCATCTTGGCCCGCACCTTGCCGTTGACCTGGATCGGGTAGTCCAGGGTGTCGGTGGTCAACCACCGCTGCTCCGCCGTGGGGAACGGCCCGCGCACCAGGGAATCACCGTGGCCCAGGCGCTCCCACAGCTCCTCGGCGGTATGCGGGGCCAGCGGCGCGACCATCAACACCAGCGGCGCCACCACCGAGCGGGGCGCCCCATCGGGGTAGGTCTTGGTGAGGTGATTGGTCAGCTCAATCAGCTTCGACGCGGCGGTGTTGTTGCGCAGCGCGGCGTAGTCCTCACCCACCCCGGCGATAGTCCGGTTCAGCAACCGCACCGTCGCCTCGTCCGCCTCGCCGTCGGTGACCCGCAACGCCCCCGTCTCCTCGTCCAGCACTGTGCGCCACAGCCGTTGCAGGAAACGGTGCGCACCCACCACGTCTTTGGTGGCCCACGGCCGGGAGGTGTCCAGTGGGCCCATCGACATCTCGTACACCCGCAGCGTGTCCGCCCCATACGCCTGCGCCATCTCATCGGGGGAGACCGAGTTCTTCAGGCTCTTGCCCATCTTCCCGTACTCCCGGTTCACCTCCGCACCCTGGTGGTAGTACCGGCCGTCGCGCTCGAGGACCTCGGCCGCGGGCACATGCACCCCGCGGGCATCGGTGTAGGCGAAGGCCTGGATGTAACCCTGGTTGAACAGCCGCCGGTAGGGCTCGCGGGAAGTGAGGTGACCCAGGTCGAAGAGCACCTTGTGCCAGAACCGGCTGTAGAGCAGGTGCAGCACCGCATGCTCTACCCCGCCGACGTAGAGGTCCACCCCACCGGGGTCGTCCGGGCCGTGCAGCTGCGGGCGCGGGCCGACCCAGTACGCCTCGTTCACCGGGTCCACGAACGCCGCCGTGTTGGTCGGGTCGATGTAGCGCAGCTGGTACCATGAGCTACCCGCCCACTGCGGCATCACGTTGGTGTCGCGGGTGTAGTGGCGCAGCCCGTCACCGAGGTCAAGCTCCACGTTCACCCAGTCGGCGGCCTTGTTCAACGGCGCGAACGGCATCGAGGCAGCATCGTCGGGGTCGAAGCTGACCGGTGCGTAGTCCGCCACCTCCGGCAGCTCGACAGCCAGCATGCTCTCCGGCAGTGCCACCGCGGTGCCGTCGGAGTCGTAGACGATCGGGAACGGCTCACCCCAGTACCGCTGCCGGGCGAACAACCAATCCCGCAGCTTGTACTGAACGGTGCCCCGCCCCGTGCCGCGCTGCTCCAGCCACGCGGTGATCGCCTCCTTCGCCTCGGTGACCCCCATACCGTCCAAAAATCCCGACGCCACCGCAACGCCGTCCCCGGTGTACGCACCGGCGGTGACGTCGCCGCCGGTGACCACCTCCACGATGGGCAGGCCGAAGGTGGTGGCGAACTCCCAGTCCCGTTGGTCGTGGCCGGGCACCGCCATGATCGCGCCGGTGCCGTAGCCGGTGAGGACGTAGTCGGCCAGGAACACCGGGACCGGGGCGTCGTTGACCGGGTTGGCGACGAACGAGCCGGTGAAAACCCCCGTCTTGTCCCGGTTCTCCTGGCGCTCCAGGTCCGTCTTGGACGCCACCGCCGCCCGGTAGGTCGCCACCGCTTCCGCTGGCGTCGCAGCGCCGCCGGTCCAGCGCGGGTCGACCCCCGCTGGCCACGCCGGCGCGGTCAGCTCCTCGACCAGCTCGTGCTCCGGTGCCAGCACCACGTACGTCGCGCCGAACAGGGTGTCCGGCCGGGTGGTGAACACCTCAACCGGCCCGAATCTGACCTGCGCCCCGTAGCTGCGACCGATCCAGTTGCGCTGCATCGTCTTGACGTTCTCCGGCCAGTCCAGCAGGTCGAGATCGTCGACGAGTCGGTCGGCGTAGGCGGTGATACGCATCATCCACTGCCGCAGCGTCTTTCGGAACACTGGGTAGTTCCCACGGTCACTGCGTCCGTCCGCGGTGACCTCCTCGTTGGCCAGCACTGTGCCCAGGCCGGGACACCAGTTGACCAGGCTCTCCGACAGGTGCACCAGGCGGTGGCTGTCCAGCACCGCGCGCTGCTCAGCCACCGTCAGCTGCGCCCACACCCGGCCGTCGTCCAACCCCCGCGTGCCCGTCTCGAACTCGGTGACCAGGTCGCTGATCGGTCGGGCCTTGTTCTGCTCGGTGTCGTAGAACGCGCCGTGGATCTGCAGGAAGATCCACTGCGTCCAGCGGTAGAACTCCACATCGGTGGTCGCGACCCGGCGGCGCTCGTCGTGGCCGAGGCCCAGGCGCCGGATCTGCGCCAAGTAGCGGTCGATGTTTGCCTCGGTGCTGGCTCGCGGGTGGGTGCCGGTCTGCACGGCGTACTGCTCCGCGGGCAATCCGAAGGCGTCGAACCCCATGGTGTGCAGCACGTTGCGGCCGGTCATCCGGTGGTAGCGGGCGTAGACGTCAGTGGCGATGAAACCCAGCGGGTGCCCGACGTGCAGCCCCTCACCGGAGGGGTAGGGGAACATGTCCTGGACGAACAGCTTGTCGGCCGGCACCTCCCCGGCCAGGTCCCCGACCGGGTTGGGAGCGTGGAACGTGCCCCGCTCGCTCCAGCGCTGCTGCCAGCGCCGCTCGACCTGCCCGGCCAACTCCGCGGTGTATCGGAAGGCAGGGGTATCGGACGCAGGGGTATCGGACGCAGGGGTATCCGAGGCGGGGCTGTCCGAGGCAGGCGGGACGTTGGGCGCAGTACTCACGACCACCCAGCGTAGTGCCGGGTACCAGCCCATTCTGCGCGGCGACGAGGCGGCGGGTGGGAGCTCACCCGCCGGGGTCGGTGGCGACATGGGCTGTCGGCAGGCTGAGTTGCTGGCCCACGCGCCGGGTCTCGGCGAGAGCGTCGTGCACGGTGTTGCGGATGGGTCGTTGCTGGGGGTCCAGGTGGGCCGGCGGGAGGAACCAGGGGACTCCGCCGCGGCTGCTGATGCCCCATTCGCCCAGGTGGATCACTGTGTGATGGTGGGCGCACAGCAGCACCCCGTTGTCCACAGTCGTCGGCCCGCCACGGCTGAAGAACTCGATGTGGTGGGCATCGGTCCAGGTCGGGGGCCGGTCACAGCCCGGGAAGGCGCAACCGCCGTCGCGAGCAGCCAGCGCCCGGCGCTGCGCGGGGGTGAAAAACCGGCCCAGCGTGGTCATCTCCAGCACCCGGCCGGTGTCGTCGAGGAGGACCCGGTCGATCACCGAGTCACACAACAGCACGTCCAGAGTGGTGGTCGTCAGCGGCCCGGTCTGTTCGCAACTGGCCGCACCCGCGGCAGGCTGCTGCGCTGCCCGCGCCCCATCACGCACTCCGTGGGCTGCGGCGATCTGCTCCGGCGTGGTGTGCACGACCACGCGTGGCGGTTCACCCGCGCGGACCCCGATGTGCAAGGCGCCCGCCGCCAGGCGGGCCATCTCCCCCAGGGCATCCGCGCGGCGCTGCGCCGGGGTGCGGCGGTCCACCACCGTCAGGCCAGTTTGAGTTGAGCCTGCCGGAGCTAAGGGTTCCGCCTCGTCCTGCCAGGTCTGCATCGACCCCCGGCGCGGCGCCGACAGGTGCTCCAGTACCGCCTTGAACTGGGCGGTCACTGCTGGCTCCAGGTGGGCGCGCAACACCCCCATCCCGGTGGAGTCCATCGCCAGGAATACCTCACGTCGCAGGTGCGCCTCGGTGTCGAACCGGTCCACCCGGTCGGGATCCACGGTGTCCAGCAGGTGGCGGGGCCAGCTTCGCGGTGGTCGGGGGCGCAAATCGACGGGCCTGGTCGGTGAGCAACTCGTCGATCTCCGCCGTGCGCGCACGGCGGATCCCGGCCGGAATCTGCTCCAGGGCCCGTACCGCGATGCGCGTGTGGGCAGCGCTCACGTCGCCGCAGACCAGCGCCCGCCCGAGGGTGCGCAACTCACCCACCTCCGCATCGAACACCTGGGCCGACCGCAGATCGACCTGCAATTGCCCGGCCGAGAGGTTGCGCTGCGCGGCCAACCAGGTGCACGTCGCGCCGGTCGCACGCCCATGCTCAGGCTCATCCCGGCCAGCCGACTCGGCCAGTAACACCAGGTACGCCGCATGCGCCACCGCCTGCAGCCGGGTCACCTCGGCCAGCGCCACCCGCACGTCGCGCGCGGACAGCGACCAGCGCGAACCGCCCAGCACCGCGGCCAACCCCCGGTCGACGTCGGCCAACCCGGCCAGCACCTGATGCGGCGCCACCTCGATCGGACCACTGCTCATGAATCGAACATACGTTCCCACTCCGACAGTTTCCGGGTACTGCGCGATGGGGGTGGCTGATTGTCGGCACGGGGTGCTTGACTTCACCGATGGTGGACATCGACGCATGGCTGGCTTCGCTGGGACCGGAGCAGATCGCGGGGTTGCTGACGCTGCGCCCGGACGTCGTCGGCCCACCTGCACCGCATGATCTCGCCGAGTTGGCGGCGCGGCTGGATGACCCGCACGCCCTGGCCGCCGCGCTGCAGACGGCCAACCTGCCGAGCTTGCAGGCCGTGGAGGCGCTACAGGCCCTCGGCGGACACGCCAGTCGCGCCGTGCTGCGGGACTTTTTGGACGGCGCCTCGGCTGCGCCAGCGGGGTTCGACCGCGCCGTGGAGTGGCTGGTGCGACGGGCCATCATTCGGGAGGGCCCGGACGGGGTGCTGACCGGCGCGGTAGGTCTCGACCAGTGCTATCCGCGTCCCCTGCAGCTCGGCCCACCCTTGCGCACCCTGCTGGCCACCCAGACCGCCGAGGCACTGAAACCGATACTGCGTGAGCTCGGCGTGCCCGTCCCACCCAAGCGGGCCGAGATCGTCCGCGCCGTGCACACCTTCCTGGCCGATCCCGTCCGGGTCCGGACAGTGGTGGCCGATGCCCCCGAGGCCATCGGTGACTGGATAACCCTGCGCGCGCAAGGCGAGCCTTCCTCGCCGTACGAGACCAGTTACGACCCGGTGAGGTACCGGTTCGAACAGCAGGCCACCGCCTGGGCGGTCGCTCGCGGGTTGATGTTCGCCGAGGAGTGGGGGTACACGCGGCAGCTGCCCGCCGAGGTCGCGCTCGCACCGCGTGGACCGGACTTCCGGGCGCCATTTCAACCATCCCTACCAGCGGTCCGAACCCACCCGGTGGCCGACGCCGACGCCGAGCGGTCCGCGGCGGCCGCAGCCAGCGCGGTGTCCTCGCACGCCACCGCCATCGCCGACCGGATCGCGCGGATCGCTGTGCCCGCGCTGAAGTCCGGTGGGGTCGGGGCCCGGGAGCTCACCCGGCTCGCCAAAGCCACCGGGGCACCCGAGGAACAGGTCCGGCTGATCCTGGAACTCGCGGCGGGCGCCGGGCTCCTCGAGCCTGGCTTCGACGGGGTGTGCGCCAGCGCCGACTTGGACCCCTGGCGCGCCAGCGATCCGGCCGAGCGCTACCGAGACCTGGTGTCAACCTGGTGGCTGGTGGGACTGGTCCCCAGCTCGTCGCGGGAGGACGGCAAGACGGTGCCGGCGCTGACCCGGGGCAGGTGCGCTGGGTGCATCGCAGCCAGGCACGCACTGTTCGACGCGCTGTCCACAGTGGAACCCGGCTGCGGTGTCACCCTGGACCAGGTCGGCGCCATGGCCACGTGGACTCGACCGCTGATCCACGCCGAGATCGAACAGGACGACCTGCCGTTGGCCACCACCTGGCGGGAGGCGGAGACCCTCGGCCTGATCGCCGAGGGGTCTCTGACGTCGCTGGCCGGTTGATTCTCGCCGGGGACCTCGCCGGCTTCGCTGCGCGCGCGGCCACCGCGCTTCCCGGCACGGTGCACCAGGCGTTGTTCGGCACCGACCTCACGGCAGTCGTGCCTGGTGCACCGTCCGCTCAGATCACCGACCTGTTGGACACCTGCGCCGACCGGGAAAGCCGAGGAGCTGGCGTGGTCTGGCGATTCACCCCGGCCACCGTGCGCCGCGCCCTGGACGGGGGAGTGAGCCCGGAGGAGCTCCAGCAGCAGCTGACTGCGGTAGCGCGGGACGGGTTGCCGCAACCACTGCGCTATCTGATCGGTGATATCGCCCGTCGGCACGGTTGCATTCGGGTCGCCCCCGCGACGTGCGTGCTGCGCAGCGATGATGTCGCCCTGCTGGCGCAGGTGGGTGCGGACCGCGCGTTGAAACGCTTGGGTCTGATCCTGGTGGCGCCGACGGTCCTGACCAGCGAGCTGCCCGCGCGGGACACCCTCGACGCGCTGCGCGCCGCGGGTTACCTACCGATGCCGGATGCGGGTGCGCCGGTGGGTGGTGGTCGGCCAGGCCCGGCCACCGGGCGGCGCGTGGAGGGCACCCGCCGACGTCGGATTCCCCCGGCCGAGGAACCCGTCGATCTGTCCGCCTTGGCGAGCCGGCTCGCTGCCACCGCGGAACCCAGCGCCACCGCCACTACGAACCCCGACGGCACCACCACTACGAACCCCGACGGCGCCACCGCGTCGCCCACCGAGCGGGTGATCGCCGCCCTCGCGCCCCGGCTGCCCGTGCCGCAGGCTCGGCTGCTCGCGCACGCCGTCGACACCGACACCGACACCACCGTCGTCATCGACTACCGGGCCAGCACCGGGGGCGTGACCTCGCGGGCGGTCTCGGAGTTGGCCCTGATGGGCAGCACCCTGAGTGCCTGGTGCGAGCTCCGCCAAGACGAGCGGCACTTCAGCCTGGGGCGCATCCAGGCGGTTCGGGTTGCGTCGGCGGGGAGCTGATGGCGCGGCCGGCTTGCTGAGCGGTGTGCAACGCGGTGAAACTCGTCCGCAGTGCGTCGGTGGAACCGGTCCCGAGGCGGGCGAAGAAGTGCCGGTCGGCGCTGGTCAGCAGCACCCCCCGAGCGCGGTGCAGGTGCTCCCGTCCAGCCGGCGTGAGGTAGGCGTGCACGATCCGGCGGTTGTCCGGCCGGGGTTGCCTGACGACGACCCCGCGCCCTTCCAACCGCTTGATGCGGTAGGTGATCACACTGGGGTCCACGGCGAACAACTCGGCGAGCGCCCCCATCGAGCGCCCGCCATCGCCCGCGGCCGCCAGGGCGAAAAGGCAACCGATATCCAGCAGCGTCAGCTCCTCAGCTGCCTTCAGCTCCGCCTCCACGGTGTTCAGCACCGCTGTGGTGGTGATGAACAACAGCTGCCACAGTTCTGCCCGCTCAGCTGGCGTTGCGTCCATCGTCGCAGCCTACCCACAGTTGCAATCTCAAACGTTTGGCGCTACCGTATCCGTTGACAGTTGAGATTCCGAACGTCAGGGGTGCTCGATGTTTCGAGACTGCGTGGGCCATGGACGCAACTGAGTTTCCCGGCACCATCACCGAGTCGCTACACCTGCTCGTCGTCCAGGACGTGGCGCGGAGCCGGGATTTCTACACCCAGCGACTCGGCGCGCAGGTGATCCGCGAGATGCCGGGGGTTCTCGCGTTCCTCGACCTGGCCGGGGTTCGGTTGGTGCTCTCCGCTGCGGGGCCGGGCACGGCGGACAAGCCCACCGTCGCCTTCGCTGCGCCCTCCGACCCCGACAACGTCAGCGCCGAACTGATTCTGCGCGTCACCGACACCAGGGCGGTGCATCAGGCGCTCGCCGGCCGTGGGGTGCAGTTCCTCACCGACCCGGTCGACTTCGGCTGGGAGATCCGTTGCTACTTACGAGACCCGGATGGGCACCTGATCGAGCTCACCCAGCCCGGCTCCGGGGCGTAGGGCGCGCCCTCGGTGCCCGTCCCGCTGGTCGCAGCGCTGCTGTACTGGGGTCGCATTCTGCGCCGACCTATCGATCCGCGGCTCAGTCTCGCTGCCACGGGCGGGGCGGTTGCTGCGGTTGTCCTACGAACGCTGGCTGCTGCTGCACCGGTTCACCGGATTGTTCGTGATCATCGGTGCGTTACACGGCCTGCTCGTGGACCGAGTGATCGTGGCGTCCACCGTGCTGCGGGTGGTCTTTCTGTTCATCAGCCTGGTCGGGGTCAGCGCCTACCTCTATACCGAGCTGGTGATGCGCCGAGTAGGGCCCAGCGCCGACTACACCGGGGCGGCAGTCCAGCGCCCGGACGAGGAGGTGCTCGAAGTGCAACTGGCGCCGGTGGGAACACCACTGCGACCCCGCGCCGGACAGTTCATCTTCCCGAGCTTCGGTGGCGACGACCGCTGGCGGGAGCACCCGTTCTCCGTCGCCGGAGTGGCAGCCGACGGGGCACTGCGGTTGGCCATCCGGGCACTCGGCGCCGACACCCGCCGGTTGCATGAACGGCTGCGACCGGTGGATGCACGCCACCGTCACCGGCCCGTTCGGGATGTTCGAGGCGGACCGCGGCAGGTGTGGGTGGCCGGCGGCATCGGCGTCGTCCCGTTCCTGAGCTGGCTCGCCGAGCCCGCCCCCGGCGACGGACGCCGGGTCGACTTCTTCTACAGCGCCTCCTCCGAGGCGGCGGCCACCTACCTGCCGGAGATCCGCGCCGCGGAAGCTGCAGTGGCCGGCCTGCAGGTGCATCCAGTGCTCACCGACTCCGCACCGCGGCTCACCACGCGCCAGATTCTGGACACTGTGGGCGGGCCACCGGCGGACCTGCATGTCTTTCTGTGCGGCCCTCAGGGACTTGTCGACGACCTCTCCCGCGGGTGGCGCCGCGCTGGGGTGGCGCGCGACCACCTGCACGCCGAGGAGTACGCCTTCCGCTGAGCGGTCTGACGGGGTCCCACGTGGCGGGCTCCTACACTTCAGTTGTGGTCGTCCTGATCCTGAGCGCGGTGCAATTCGCGCTGGCCGTCGTCCTGCTCGGCATTGGCGCGGCCGGCCTGCGCGGCACCTTGGCACCCAACCGGTGGGCTGGGGTACGCACGCCAGCTGCGATGGCGAGTGACGCAGCCTTCCGGCTGGCCAACCGGGCAGCGGGCCCCGGGATGCTCTCCGCCGGAACCCTGCTGGCGGCCAGTGGCGCTGCAACAATCGGTTTCGACGGCGTGCTGCGCGTCCTCGCGGTGGGCATGAGTGCGTTGGGGGCGCTGGGGCTTGTGCTGGCCGGCGGCGCCTTGGGGGCCACGGCGGCCGGCCGGACTCCCGCCCCGTCGCCGGCGGGTGCGACGCGGTGCGCCACCTGCCCTGGGTGCGACCTGCTCGGTGCCGCGGGCGTGACGGCACGGGCACCCGCGCCGGTCACCAACCCCAGCTGCCCGGCACACCCTTGAACGGACCCTGCAGATCAGCGGTGACCCACCCGCCGTAGAACCCGCCGGGCTGCGGCGCCACCTGCTCCCCGTCCACTGTGACCTCCTGCAACGGGCCGGCGTACAACGCGACCCGGTCAGTCAGCTCGGGGTAGCGCGGATCCGGGGTGGGATACCACCAGCCGACCTCGGCTAGCGGCGCCACCCCGGCAACGATCAGGTCGACGTAGCGCGCGGTGCCCTTCCACTCGCAGACCGTCACCCGGTCCGCGGGCTGCAGCACCCCGGGGGTAAACGCCTCCCGCGGCAGGTAGTACGTCGGCGGATGACTGGTCTCCAGCACCCGCACAACGTCGCGGGTGTCCACCACCGCCATTCCGCCGTGGCGCACCAGCACCCGCCGATCCACCGCCTGGGCACGGGGTGGGCGCGGGTAGTCCCACACGGATTCCATGCCGGCGACGGTATGCCCCTCTCGCGTACCCCGCTCGCCTCCTACGGCAGGATCGGGGTATGACGGTGACGACGCTGGTTCTGCTGCCCCGCGGCCTCGACGAGCTCGCCGACTTGCCCGGGGTGCACCCGGTGTATCACCAGCTCGGTGAGCCGCTGACCGAGCACGACCTCGCCGCCGAGGTGCTGGTGACGCTGAACGACTCGGTGTCTGAGCAGCTGGAACTGGCTCACCAGTTGCCGAGCCTGCGGCTCGTGCAGACCCTCAACGCTGGCACCGAGCAGTGGGAGGGACGACTTCCCCCCGGGGTTGCATTGTCGAACTGCCGCGGAGCGCACGGCGGGTCCACCGCGGAGTGGGCGGTTGCGGCGTTGCTGGCCGTGTACCGCCAGCTGATCTCCTTCGCCGAGCAGCAGGCAGCCGGCCAGTGGGATGGCCGCGTCACCGAAACACTGATGGGCAAGCGGGTGCTGGTGTTGGGAGCCGGTGACCTGGGCGACGCGCTGCGAGTACGGCTGCACGCGTTCGGCGCGCACGTCACCCTTGTGGGGCGCACCGCCAGGGACGGGGTACAGGCGATGGCGCAGGTACCCGAGCTGCTCGGGGTGCATGACGCGGTGGTGTTGGTACTGCCGTTGACCGCGGACACCCGCAATCTGGTCGATGCGGAGTTCCTGGCCAGGATGGCCGACTCCGCGGTGCTGGTGAACGCGGCTCGCGGTGCGATCGTGGACACCGCGGCACTGCTGGCCGAGCTGGGAACCGGGCGGTTGCGTGCAGCGCTCGACGTGACCGAACCCGAACCGCTGCCCGCCGGTCACCCGCTGTGGTCGGCGCCCGGGGTGCTCATCACCCCGCACGTCGGGGGGTTCACCGAGGGCCGCCAAGAGCGAGCATGGGCGGTGGCACGCGCCCAGTTGGCCGCGGTGGGCCGGGGCGAAGCGCCCGCGAACCTGGTGCACTGAGGGGCGCCTGGGCTCAGTAGTTGCTGGCCTGCATCATCAAGTACAGCTCCCGGCCGGTGGTCGGCCGGGAGCCGGCCACCGTGTCGGTGAGTTCGGCGTAGCTCATCGCTCCGCCGAGTGAGAGGTACCCCAGCCACACGTTCCACAGCGGAACACCGGCCCTGGCAAGCTCAGCACCCAGATCGGCCCCGGAGACCATCGCCTCGTCGCCGCGCACGTTGCTGTCGATGCTCACGACGATGATCGTGCCCGCACCGAATAGCCAACGTGCTAACACCGCGTTACAAACTTTGGTACGTGACGCGGCGAGCCGGCGGAGTGGCCGGCTGGGTGGCGCTTGACTGGGCGGGGCCAGGTGCAGCGATCAGCCGGCGTGCGCGGCCATCTCCTCGCTCACTGCCGCCGCAAAGGCGTCGACATCTTCGACTGTGGTGTCGAAGGAACACATCCAGCGCACCTCACCGGTGGCCGCGTCCCAGGTGTAGAAGGCGAAGCGCTGCTGCAGCTTCTCGGTGACCTCGGCCGGAAGCACCGCGAAGACGGCGTTGGCCTGCGCGGAGCGCTCAACCCGGACCCCGTCCACCGCCCGGACCGCGGCCTCCAGGCGTCGCGCCATTGCATTGGCGTGCCGGGCGTTACGCAGCCAGAGTTCGTCGGTGAGCAGCGCGAGCAGTTGCACGGAGACGAAGCGCATCTTCGAGCCCAGCTGCATGGAGGTCTTGCGTAGCCGCAGCACACCGGGCGCGGTCTCCGGGGTGAGCACCACGACGGCCTCCCCGAGCAGCGCACCGTTCTTGGTGCCACCGAAGCTCACCACGTCCACCCCGGCGTCGGTGGTGAACGCCCGCAGCGGGACATCCAACGCCGCAGCAGCATTGGCGATCCGGGCACCGTCAAGGTGCACCGTCATCCCCAGCGAGTGCGCACGGTCGCATAGCCCGGTGATCTCCGCGACCGTGTACACGGTGCCCAGTTCGGTGCTCTGGGTCAGCGACAGCACCTGCGGCTGGGCACGGTGCTCGTCATCGAAGTCGCGGGCCTGCGACATGATCAGGTCGGGGGTGAGCTTGCCGTCAGGGGTGGCCACGGTGAGCAGCTTCAGCCCAGCCACTTTCTCCGGCGCACCGCCCTCGTCGACGTGCACGTGCGCTGATTCAGCACACACCACCGAACCCCAGCGGTTGGTCATCGCCTGCAGCGCGGTGACGTTAGCTCCGGTGCCGTTGAACACCGGGAACGCCTGCGCCTGTTCGCCGAAGTGCTCGGCCATAGCGTGCTGCAGCCGCGCGGTGTACACGTCCGAGCCGTACGCGCCCTGGTGACCCTCGTTGGCCACGGCGATCGCGGCCAGCACCTCCGGGTGCACCCCCGAGTAGTTGTCGCTGGCGAAGCCCCGCACGGCGGGGTCGTGCAGGCGGGTGAGCGTCACAGCGGCCACGCTATCGGGCGGTGATGCCGGCGCTTGCGGCCACCACCGGGCGCAGCTTCTTTTCCAGTGCCTCGAAGAACATGCTCAGCGGGAACTCGTCGGGCAACACCGCATCCACCAGTCCCTTCGCTGCGCCGTCCAGGGGCAGGTCGCCGCGCGCCCATGCCGACGCCGGGTGCGGGGTGAGCACGCCGAAGACCAGCTGGTAGCTGGCCAACCAGTGCGCCACCTTGGGGCGGTCGATGCTGCGCCAGTACAGGTCCTCTATCTGCGTCAGCAGGTCCAGCACCGCCGCCGGCATCGCGGCCCAGTCGACACTGAGCGCGTTGTCGGTCCAGTGCAGTACCCGCGCCTGGTGCAGGTGGGCGAACAGCAGCTGCCCAGCCAACCCGTCGTAGTTGCGCACCCTGGCGCCGGTGAGCGGGAACCGGATGCCTCGGTCGAGCAACACCGCCACCTGCAGCAGCCGCGCCTGGTGTACCCCGGTGGCCTCCAATGCCACCGCGGCCCGGAACGCGGTGAGGTCGCAGCGCAGTTCCTCCAGGCTGTAGAGCCAGTAGGGCATCCGCTGCTTGATCATGAACGGGTCGAACGGCAGGTCCCCGCGGCTGTGCGTGCGGTCGTGAATCAGGTCCCACAGCACGAACGTCTCCTGGGCCAGGGCCGCATCGGTGAGCAACGGTCCCACCCCCGCGGGCAGCTGCAAACCGGTGGTGTCGACCACAGCCCTGGCTACCGCGCGGAACCGGGCTGATTCTCGGTCGCAGAAGATCGCACCCCAGCTGAACAGCGGCGTCTCGCGCACTGCCACCGTCTCCGGGAAGAGCACCGCGGAGTTGGTGTCGTAACCCGCGGTGAAGTCGATGAAGGTGATGGGCACGAACTTGGGGTTGTCGTAGCCGGCGGCCTCGATCTCGGCCACCCACTGCGGCCACGACACCCGGAGCAGTACCGCCTCGACCTTGCGTTGGGTGCTGCCGTTCTGGGTGTACATCGGGAACACCACCAAGTGGCTCACCCCGTCGGCGCGCTGGCGCTCCGGGCGAAACAGCAGCAGCGAGTCCAGGAAGTCCGGCACACCGAAGTCCTGCTCGGACCAGCGGCGCAGGTCCGTCTGCGCGGCGTCAAGATAAGCCGCGTCATGGCTGAACACCGGGGCCAGCTCGGCCACCGCTGCCACGATCCGGGCAAGGAGTGCGCGGGCATCGTGGTGCTGGTGGGCTGAGGCGATCGAGCCGTCCGGTGCCTGCAGTGCCTGCAGCTCGTGCACGGCGGCCTTCAACGCCAGCCAGTGCGGGAGCTGTCGCAGATCGTCGTCGGTGCTCACGTCGTACTCCACGGTGTCCGTCATTCCCCCCTTTTCTCGCGTTATGTACAGAAAACGTCACTACGACCCGGCGGTGGGCGACGTTACCTGTACATAACGCGGCGGGGTGAGGCGCGGCGGGGTCAGTTCCGCTCCAGCTCCAACGGGTGGGTGGCCAGCAGCGCCACCGGCATCGGCTGGCGCCGCAGCACCCGCCCCCACAAGTCCACCCTGCCCGGGGTCAGCACGTCGGAGGGCAACGCCGGCAACGTGAACCAGTCACCACGACCCACCTCCCCGCCGAGCTGGCCCGCCGACCACCCCGCGTAGCCGACGAACACCCGCACCCCGTCCAGGTACGGGACCAGCGTGTCGGGCTCGGCGTCGAGGTCCACCATGACCACCCGCCCCTGCACCCGCCGCAAACCCACCACACCGTCGAGCGCGCGAGTGTCCGCGGCGCCCAGGCCGCCAGCAGGTCGTGCACCGCGGTGTCACTCGGGCGGTTCAGCACCACACCCAGACTGCCCGAATCGGAGTGCTCCAGCAGGTAGATCACCGTGCGGCGGAAGGTGGGCTCGACCAGCTCCACCGAGGACACCAGCAGGGTCCCCACCGCCGGTGTCCCCGCAGCCACGGCCTGGGTCGGGTCGAGGGGCACCCGAGGATCATGGCACCGCCGGCGCCGGCGCAGGTGGGTAGCGTCGTGGCCATGCCTGACGCCCCCTCCGACGACACCCTCGCCCCCGCCTACACCGGGCGGTTGTCCACCGAACCGGTTCCGGCCCGGCGACTGCCCGACAGTGAGATGAGCGCACTCGCGGCCTACCGCTTCATCCACGACGAGCTGATGCTGGACGGCAGCTCGCGGCTCAACCTCGCCACGTTCGTCACCACCTGGATGGAGCCGGAAGCCGAAGCGCTGATGGCGGAGACCTTCGACAAGAACATCGTCGACAAGGACGAATACCCGGCGGCGGCGGCGATCGAATCGCGCTGCATCGCGATAGTGGCCGACCTGTTCCACGCCAGCGTGGCGCCGGGCCAGGACCCGACCGGGGTATCCACGATCGGCTCCAGCGAGGCGGTCATGCTGGCCGGGCTAGCCCTGAAATGGCGGTGGCGGGCCCGACGATCCGGCGCCGACACCAGCCGCCCCAACCTGCTGCTGGGCACCAACGTGCAGGTGGTGTGGGAAAAGTTCTGTCGGTATTTCGACGTCGAACCGCGCTACCTTCCCGTCGAACCCGGCCGTTACGTCATCACCGCCGAGCAGGTGGTGGCCGCGGCCGACGAGAACACCATCGGCGCAGTCGCCATCCTGGGCACCACGTTTACCGGGGAACTCGAACCGGTGGCCGCGATCTGCGCCGGGCTGGACGAGCTGGCGGCAGGGGGTGGCCCGGACGTGCCGGTGCACGTAGACGCGGCCAGCGGCGGGTTCGTGGTGCCGTTCCTGACACCGGAGTTGGCGTGGGACTTCCGGCTGCCTCGGGTGGCCAGCATCAACGTCAGTGGCCACAAGTACGGGCTGACCTACCCGGGCGTGGGTTTCGTGGTGTGGCGTGCACCGCAGGACCTGCCAGCAGATCTGGTGTTTCATGTGAACTACCTGGGCGGGGACATGCCGACCTTCACTCTGAACTTCTCCCGGCCCGGCAACCAGGTGATTGGGCAGTACTACAACTTCCTGCGGCTGGGCCGCGACGGCTACACCCACGTCATGGCCACCCTCCGCGACACCGCCATGTGGTTGAGCGGGCAGATCGCCGCCATGACGGAGTTCGAACTGCTCTCCGACGGCAGCCAACTGCCGGTGTTCGCCTTCGCTATCAGCGGCGACCCTGGCTTCACCGTTTTCGACGTCTCCCACGAGCTGCGCGCCGACGGTTGGCAGGTACCCGCATACACCATGCCCGCAGACGCCGGCGCAATCGCGGTGCTCCGGGTGGTGGTCCGCGAAGGTTTCAGCATCGACCTGGCCCGTTCGCTGCGCGACGACCTCGCCGCAGTGCTGACCAGGCTGCGCCCCCGCGGGGGGATCGGCTCGGACCAGGCGCACTTCGCACACTGACCGCTGCGCCGTAGCCTGCCCTGGTGAGCATGACGCGGGTCACCAGACGCGCCGCCGTGCAGACCAGCTTTCGGACCCACCCCGGACTGGCCCGGTTGTTCGCGCTGCGCCTGGCCGCGCAGTGGGGCGATGGGCTGTTTCAGGCCGCGTTGGGCGGTGCGGTGTTGTTCAATCCCGAACGCCAGGCTGACCCCGCGGTGGTGGCCGCCGGGCTGGCCGTGCTGTTGCTGCCCTACTCGCTGGTGGGGCCCTTCGCCGGCGCGTTGTTGGACCGCTGGGACCGGCGCAAGGTGCTGGTGTGGGCGAGCCTGCTGCGGGCGGCGTTGATCGTGGTCGTCGCCGCAGCGTTGGCGGCCGGGGTGGGCGGTGGCGGGCTGTTCCTGGGGGCGCTCGCGGTCACCGGTGTCAGCCGGTTCGTGCTGGCCGGCCTGTCCGCCGCCCTGCCGCACGTGGTGGCGCCGGGCAGCCTGGTCAAGGTCAACTCCGTCCTGGCCACTACCGGCGCTGTGGTCGCCGTCCTGGGTGCCGGTACCGCGTTGGCTGTGCGGGCGGTGGTGGGCACCGGCAACCTCGGTTCCGGCTTCACCACCTCGGTGTCGGGTCTCGGCGGGCTTGCGGCGGCGCTGATCGCCGGTGGGTACGCCCGCCACGCCCTCGGTCCGGGCCCCGGCGCGTCCGGACAGATACCGGCGGTGCGGGCGATAGCGGCCGGCCTGACGCAGGGGGCGCGGGCGGCCTGGCGTGCCCCTGGGGTGGCAGCTGCGCTGCTGGCCCTGGGCGCGCACCGCATCGCCTTCGGCATCAACACCCTGCTGGCGCTGCTGCTGGTGCGGTACTCCTTCAGTGGGCGAAGCTCCCTGCTGCCCTCCGGGATAGCGGGATTCGGTCAGGTCGTCGCGATGGGAGCGGCTGGCCTGCTGGCGGCTGCCGTGCTGACCCCCCTGCTCGTGGCGCGGGTGGGTAAGCGCAGGACGATCACCGCGGCGATGGCTGTCGCGGCGACTGCGCAGGTCGTCTTGGTCCCGACGCTTGCGCAGGCACCCGTGCTCGCAGCCGCGTTCGTGCTCGGCGCGGCCGGCCAGGTGGTGAAGTTGAGCGCCGACGCCGCCATGCAGCTGCAGGTCGACGATTCCCACCTCGGACAGGTGTTCGCGTTGCAGGACGCGCTGTTCAACGTCGCCTACGTCGGTGCGGTCGCCGGCGCGGCCCTCGTCGTGCCGCCGGACGGGCGGTCGGTGCCGTTAGCGCTGGTGGGCGCGGCGGTCTACCTGGTGGGGTTGGCGGCTCACCTGGTGGTCAGCCACCGCACCCCGCACGCCTAGCTCCAGACAGGGTGGGTGTCAGCCGACCTTGGGGGGTGGCCCGAGCGATGATCGAGGAGGTGTCCACGCCGATGGGCAGCGTGCCGAACGCCGCACCCCAGTCACCGCCGAGTCTGCTGACGCAAAACGCGTCGGCGACGGCGGGGTGGCCGCCACGCACCAGCAGGGAGCCCTGCAGCACCAGCGCTACTCGCTCAGCGACCCGCCGCGCGCGGTGCTCCAGACCCGCGGTATCCGCCAGCACGTCCTTGAGCTCGACCAACGCGGCGTCGAAGCGTCGGTCCGCGCCGAGCGCCAGTTCCAGCTCGGCCACCAGGACCTCAAGGGTGTGCGGCTGCCTGGTCATCGCCCGCAGCGCGTCCAGCGCGGCGACGTTGCCCGAGCCCTCCCAGATGCTCAGCAGCGGAGCCTCCCGGTACAGCCGCGGCATGCCGGACTCCTCGACGTAGCCGTTGCCACCCAGGCACTCCAGTGCCTCGGCGGCGTGCACCGGGCCGCGCTTGCACACCTGGTACTTGGTCACCGCCAAACCCACCCGGCGCAGCTCGTCGGCCCGGACGTCACCGGCCAGTGCGCGGTCGGTCAGCCCGGCCAGCCACATCCCGACCGTTGTCGCCGCCTCGGCGTCCACCGCCAGGTCGGCGAGCACGTTGCGCATCAGCGGTGCGTCCACCAGCTGACCGCCGAATGCCCTGCGGTGGGCACCGTGGTGCGCGGCCTGCTCCAGTCCGGCCCGCATCCCCGCCGCGGACCCGATCACGCAGTCCAGCCGGGTCAGGTTGACCATCTCGATGATGGTGCGCACTCCGCGGCCGGCCGCACCCACCCGCCAGCAGACCGCCTCGGCGTACTCGACTTCGGCGCTGGCGTTGGAGCGGTTGCCCAGCTTGTCCTTCAACCGCTGCAGCGCCATCGTGTTGCGGGTCCCGTCGGGCAGCACCCGAGGCAACAGGAAGCAGGACAATCCGGCGTCGCCGTCCTGGGCCAACACCAGGAACACGTCGGACATCGGCGCCGAGGTGAACCACTTGTGCCCGGTCAGCAGGAAGCTGCCGTCCGATCCGGGCACCGCGCGGGTCGTGCCGGCGCGCACATCGGAGCCACCCTGCTTCTCCGTCATCGACATCCCAGCGATCAGACCCCGCTTGGTCAGCGGTGCCCGCAGCTCGGGGTGGTACTCGCGGCTGGTCAGCAGGGGCTCGTAGAGCGCCGAGAGCCCCGGCTCCGCCCGCAGTGCCGCCACCACCGCATACGTCATCGAGATCGGGCAGGTGTGACCGGCGTCGGCCCTCGTCCAGGCGTGCAGGGTGGCTGCGCGCAGCACATGCGCCCCCGGTCGCTGCTCCGCCCAGGGTGCGGCGTGCATGCCGAGCGACACCGCCTGCCCCATCAGCGCGTGGTAGGCGGGGTCATAGACCACCTCGTCCACCCGGTGGCCGTAGCGGTCGTGGGTGTGCAGCACCGGGGGATGCTGCTCGGCCAGGCGTCCCCATTGCTGGGCTTGGGCGCTGCCAGCCAGCCGGCCCGCCTCGTGCAGCTGCGCCAGACCCCACCCGGCACCCTCGCGGTGCAGCGCCTCCAACAACGCGGGATCCTCCGCGGTGTCGTAGTCGACCAGCGGCGGAACCTGATTGGTGACCTGGTGCGTCGTTCGCACTGCTACCCCCGGTGGCTCTCGATGACGGGACAGGCTCAAACCTCTGCCCGACGCACGGTATCCGAGCCGACCAGGTAGCCGACCGCCCAGACGAATGGCGCAGCCCTGCTCGGCGTGGCTGCGGGTGGCGCCGATTACCACAGGAAACCGGGCTGCCCTGCCCGCAGCGTCACCTCCGGGCTGCCGTCACCATCGGCGTCCACCAGCTGGGTGTCTACCTGGGCGTCGAGGTTGGTGTCCACCCCCGCCGTCTCGGCCACGCCGTCGTCGTCTGTGTCGACCAGCAGCAGATCGGCGCGTCCGTCGCCGTCGGTGTCGCTCACGGCGTCGTCGAGCACCCCGTCTCGATCCACGTCCACCGCGGCGAGGTCAGCCACTCCGTCGCCGTCGGAGTCCACGGTCAGCGGCGAGCGGTGGGTCACCCCCGCGGTGTCGGTCCAGGTCAGCTCCACACGGGGGGCTACCGGCGGTGCAGGGGCGGGGCCGGCGGGTTGCTCCACGGGGGGGTTCTTCACGAGGGGGTGCTCCAGCGCCTGCGCCCAGGTGCCGAGACCGGACGGGTCCGCGAACGCGCGCTCGGCGACCCCGTCATCGTCGAGGTCCAGCAGTGCCCGGTCGGCCACCCCGTCGCCGTCGGAGTCGTACAGCATGTCGTCGGCCAGGCCGTCGCCGTCAAAGTCCAGCGTGACGGCGTCGCGCACCCCGTCACCGTCGATGTCGGCATCGGTAGTCGAGTGCCACACGGTCGGCTCGTCCTCACCGGTGCCGAAGGAGTAGTCGATGCTCATATCGCTAGGACGCCATAACCCCCCGCCCGGTTCCCCGCCAAGCCGCCCGCCCCCTTTTCATGGTCACCAGGGCGCCAGGGTGGCCCGCCGGTGACCGAGCAGCCCTGACGTCCTGATGATCATGAAAAGGGGCGTGCCGGGCCGTCCACGATGCCCTCGGCTCGTGCCCACTGCAGCAGGGCCGCCTCGGCCTGCTGCGGGGACAACGGTCCGCGGTCCAGGCGCAGCTCCTTGAGGTATTGCCAGGCTCGTCCCACCACGGGCCCCGCTGGCACCCCGAGCAGCGCCATGATCGCGTTGCCGTCCAGGTCCGGGCGCACCCTCGCCAGGTCCTCGGCCTCGGCGATCCGCTCGATCCGCGCCTGCAGGTCGTCGTAGGTGGCCTGCAGCATCGCGGCGCGCCGCGCGTTGCGGGTGGTGGAATCCGCGCGCACCAGCTTGTGCAGCTGGGCGAGTTGCGGCCCGGCGTCGGTGACGTAGCGGCGCACCGCCGAGTCGGTCCACTCGCCCGAGCCATACCCATGAAATCGCAGGTGCAGGAACACCAGTCGGGCCACCTCCTCGGTGACCTGCTTGGAGTGCCGCAGCGCGCGTAGCCGTTTGCGCACCAACTTCGCACCCACCACCTCATGGTGGTGAAAGCTCACCCCTCCGGCGGGCTCGTGCCGGCGGGTAGCCGGCTTGCCGACGTCGTGCAGCAGCGCCGCCCAGCGCAGGACCAGGTCGGGGCTGGGGTGAGCGGGGTCAGCGAGTTCGCGATCAACGGCCTGCGCCAGGACGGTCAACGAGTGCGCGTAGACGTCCTTGTGCTGGTGGTGCTCGTCGATCTCCAGCCGCATCGCGGGCACCTCCGGCAGTACCCGTTCGGCTAACCCCGTACGGACCAGCAGGTCGATGCCCTCCCCTGGGTGCTCCCCGCAGAGCAGTTTGTCCAGCTCCGCCCGGACCCGCTCGGGGGTGATCCTGGCGATCTGCTCGGCCATCGCCGTCATTGCCACCACCAGCCGGGGCGCGACGGCGAAGCCCAACTGAGAAATGAACCGGGCGGCGCGCAGCATCCGCAGCGGGTCGTCGGCGAAGGAGTCCTCAGGCGCACCTGGGGTGTCCAGTACCCCGGTCAACAGGTCGCCGAGACCGTTATGCGGGTCGACGAACTCCGGGTTGCGCCCCACCCGCACCGCCATCGCGTTCACCGAGAAGTCCCGGCGCACCAGGTCGGCGGCCAAGGACGTTCCGTAGGCGACCTGCGGGTTGCGGCTGACCCGGTCGTAGGCGTCCGCCCGGTAGGTGGTGATCTCGATCTGCTGGCCGTCCTTCGTCGCACTGATCGTGCCGAACGCGATGCCGGTGTCCCATTGGGCCGAAACCCACCCCCGAAGGAGTTCCTGGACCCGCTCGGGGCGGGCGTCGGTGGTGAAGTCCAAGTCGGTGCCGAGGCGGCCGAGCACGGCGTCGCGCACGCTTCCCCCCACCAGGTACAGCTCATGGCCGGCTTCGATGAACCGGTCCGCGAGCGGGTCGAGCACCTCAGACAGACCACGCAGGGTCAGCTCGGCACTTGCCAGCAGCCGCGCACGACGCTCGGCTTCGGCTGCGGTCACGACCGATGAGACTAGTGAGCACCGGGGCTGGCCGACCGTGCGGCCGGGTCCGCCGGTGTTGGCAGGCCCGCGCACTACCATCGGGGCGGTGTCCTCCACCGACCCGGCCGACGGGGTTCCCCGTCCGGCGCCGCGGGTCGACGCGGCCCAGTCGGGTACCAACCCGCCCGCTCCGGCCCGCCCCGGGGGGCAGCGGTCAGGGGGGCAAGGGTCCGGGGGGCAACGTGGCACGGCCCGACGGTCCGGGGGGCGCCGCGGTGGCCGATCCCGGATGCGGACCGTCAACGAGACTTCCGCGGGTGGGCTGGTGGTAGCTGGCCTCGGCGGTCCGCCAGAGCTGCAATCGGCCGCGCTCATCGGCCGGACAGATCGCCGGGGCCGCCTGCTGTGGTCGCTACCCAAAGGGCATCTGGAGCCGGGGGAGACCGCGGAGCAGGCGGCAGAACGCGAGGTGGCCGAGGAGACCGGGATCCGCGGTCAGGTTGTCCTGCCACTGGGCGATATCGACTACTGGTTCGTCACTGAGGGCCGGCGGGTGCACAAGACAGTGCACCACTTCTTGCTACGGTTTCTCGGCGGTGAGCTTTCCGACGAGGACCTCGAAGTCACCGAGGTGGCCTGGGTCTCATTGTCAGAGATGGACCGCCGGCTCGCCTACGCCGACGAACGGCGGTTGGTCCGCGATGCCCACGCGGTGATCTCCCGGCTGCCCGACACCGCCAGCCCCGACCTCCCCAACCCCGACCCCGCCAACCCCGAGCCCGCCAAACCCGAACCGGAGCCCAGTACCCCCGGCGGTCCTGAGCCAACATGAACGGGCCGACCCGGGCGGCCGCGTCGCTGCTCGTCATGTTGATCACCGCGGCGCTCACGGTGGTGGGTGCGCAGCTCGGCTCGCCCTATCGAGCATTCGGCTCGCCCGTCCCCGCGGCCGCAACCCCCCCGGGCGCAGCGGCCGCAGCCCCTCCGAGCGCCGGGCCCTCGCCCACGCAGGATCCACTCAGCGCGCCCCGCTTCCTCACCCTGCGGGTGGCCTCGGTGTCCCCCACCGTGGTGAGCGCGGCCACCACCGAGGTGCGGGTCACCGGTGCGGTGAGCAACACCGGCGACCGGGACGTGCGCGATGTCGAGATCCGGCTTGAGCGCGCCCCGTTGATCAGTACTGCGACTGAGCTGCGCGCGGCCCTGCGCTCCGCACCGGACTCCGTCTCCTCAGCGGGACCGTTCACCCCGTTCGCAACGCGGCTGGTGCCCGGGCAGTCCGCCGAGTTCACCGTGACACTGCCGGTCGCCGGGCGGGCGGGCGCCTCACTCGCGGTTCGTGAGCCCGGGGTCTACCCCGTGGTGGTGAACGTCAACGGAGCGCCGGACTTCGGCTCGACCGCCCGCCTGGACGTCGTGCACTTCCTGCTCCCCGTCCAGACCGTGCCCGCCCCCGTCAACGGCACCGTCACGGTGACCCCACTGACGAGGCCGGTCGGCACCCCGCCCACCCTGACGATGCTGTGGCCACTGGCCGATCGCCCCCGGTTGCTGCCGACCGCGCCGGGGTCGCCGGCGCTGCTCAGCGACGATGACCTGGCCGCCTCGTTCGCCCCAGGCGGTCGGTTGTACACGCTGCTGGACGCAGTGCGCTCGGCGACCGCACCGGCAGCAGATCCTGGTGCCGCGCTGGGCACCAGCCTGTGCCTGGCCGTGGACCCGGACCTGTTGGTCACCGCCGAGGCGATGGCCAGCCCCGGTGGGTATCAAGTCACGGCTGCCGCCGGTTCGGTGAGCGCAGGGACCGGGGCGGCCGCCGCGGCCCGTTGGCTGGACGGGCTCCGCTCGGTGGCCGCCACCACCTGCGTCACCGCTATCCCCTGGGCGCAGGCCGACCTCAACGCCACCGCCAGGACCGCGCTCGGCGAGCAGCAGCGGATCGCTGTCGTGCAGGGCGCCGCGGTGATCAACCGGGTCACCGGGGCGGCGCCAGTGCCGGGGCTGAACTGGCCCACCGCCGGCGCTTTGACCGCGGCCGCCGCCGCCGCATTGCACGCGCTGGGCCAAAGCGGTGTGCTCTTGTCCGCCGACGCTGTCACGGCCGTCGGGGGCGGGTCGTCCACCTCGGCGCAACCCTTCCCCACCGCGCAACGCAGCGCCCGGGTTGCTGCCGGAGCCGGCACGCTGGCTGCGGTACTGGCGGACCCGGCGTCCGCGACGGCCCTGTCGGCCACGGGCGCCAACCCCACGGCGGGCAGGTCGCCCGGCGCAGTCGATGCGAGCGCTCGCGCGGTGACGCTGCAAGACGCCCTGGGTGCACTGACATGGCCCTCGCTCGTCGGGGGCGGTGACACCGGAGCGCCGGCCACGTTGGTCGTGACCCCCCCGCAGGTGTGGACGGTCAGCGGTGCGGAGGCGAATACCGTGCTGGGCGCCGCGCGCGCCCTGTTGTCGGCCAACTTGGCGCGCCCGGCGTCGCTGTCCACCCTGGTAAGTGCGAGCGCGACCAGCCCGAACGCCGCGGAACTCGCCTACCCGGTACAGGCTTCCTCCACCGAGCTGCCCGGAGCGCGGACCAGCGCTGTTGCCCTGGCCAGTAGCCAGGTCAACGCCTTCGCCGCCGCGATCAAAGTCGACGTCCAGGCCAGGGTGACGCCGGCCACGCTGACCGATCCGTTGCAACAAGACCTGGTGCGCTCACTGTCCACCACGCCGGGGGCGCCACCGCCCAGCGGCGTGCTCGCCGCCTTAACCCGGTTGTACGGCTTGGTGTCGCTGCAGGCACCGGGCGGGCCTTACACCCTGGCCTCCGCGCAAAGCCCGCTGCTGCTCGTGGTGCGCAACGGCCTCCCGGTCGCGGTCGACATCCAGGTGTCGGTCAACGGGCCACCGGGTCTGGCGGTCACCAACATTGGCGTACAGCAGCTGCCAGCAAACAGCTCCCGCCAGCTGGTACTACCGACCTCGGTTGCCCGCACCGGGCAGTTCGCCGTGGACATCTCCCTCAGTACCGCCAGCGCCCAGAGTTTGGGGCCCCCGACCCGGCTGCTGGTCCGCTCCACCGCCTACGGCAGCGCCACGGCGGCGTTGACCGGCGTCGCCGCGCTGGCGCTCCTCGCCCTCGTCGGCCGTCGGCTGTGGCACCGTTTCCGTGGCCAGCCGGACCCGGCCGACGAGGGGCGAGCCCTCTCGTGAGCACCGTCCCGGCCGAGGCCGAGTCCACCAGCGGACTGCTGCGCACCACCGGATCCATGGTGCTGCCCACTCTGGTCAGCCGCGTCACCGGGTTCGCCAAAGTGGCTGCGTTGGGGTACGTGATCGGCCTGAAGGCGGCCAGCAGCTCGTTCAACCTGGCCAACACCCTGCCCACCATCATCGCCGAACTGGTCCTTGGTGCGGTGCTGACCAGCGTCGTGGTGCCGGTCCTGGTGCGCGCCGAGCGGGAGGACGCCGACCACGGGGTGGTGTTCACCCGGCGGCTGCTCACCACCGCCGGGGTGCTGCTGCTGATCACCACTGCCGCGGCGCTGATCACCGCGCCGCTGCTCACCGCCGTGTACCTGGGCCCGAACTCCCAGGCCGACCCCACCCTGGCCACCCTGTTCGCCTTCCTGCTGCTGCCGCAGATCTTCTTCTACGGCTACAGCGCACTCTTCGGCGCGATCCTCAACACCCGCGGCGTGTTCGGACTGGTGGCCTGGGCACCGGTGGTGAACAACTTGGTCACCCTGCTGACCCTTGCGGTATATGCGCTGCTACCTGGCACCCTGCAGGCGTCGCTGACCAACCCTCAGCTGCTGGTGCTGGGCATCGGCACCACACTGGGCATCGTCGCCCAGGCGGCGGTGGTCATCCCCGCGTTGCGACGCTGCGGGGTGGCGCTGCGCCCGCAGTGGGGACTGGACGCCCGGTTGCGCCGCTTCGGCGGGATGGCGGTCGCGGCGGTGGGTTACGTCCTGGTCAGCCAGGTGGGCCTGGCAGTCACCTACCGGGTGGCCAGCGCAGCCGACGAGAGCGGCATCGCGCTGTTCGGCAACGCCTGGCTGCTGCTGCAGGTGCCCTACGGGATCATCGGGGTGTCGCTATTGACCGCGATCATGCCGCGGATGTCCCGTGCCGCCGCGGCAGGCGATCACCGGGGGGTGCTCGCCGACCTGTCGCTGGGCTCGCGGCTGTCCACGGTGTCGCTGGTGCCGATCATCGCGTTGTTCACGGTCTACGGCTCCACCCTTGGGGTGGCACTGTTCGGCTACGGTGCCGCCGACCCCGAAACCGCAGGTCGACTCGGCGCCACGGTCGCAGCGTCCGCCTTTGGCTTGCTGCCGTTTGCGATCGTCTTGCTGCAGCTACGGGTGTTCTACGCCCGGCAACAGGCCTGGATCCCGACAGCGGTGAACGGGTTCATGGTGGCCCTCCGGGTACCGCTGATGCTGCTCACCCCAGCCGTGCTGGGGCCCCAGAACGTCGTGCTCGGCCTGGCCGCCGTGCACGGCGTCAGCTTCCTGGCCGGTTCGCTCGCCGGGGCGGTCTTGCTGCGCCGCCAACTCGGCGCACTGGACACCCGCGCGCTGCTGCGCACCGTCGCCCTGGTAACGCTCGCCAGCCTTGCCGGGTTGGCGGTCGACCGAGGCCTGAGTGTGACGCTGGGTCTGCACCGCCTCGGCGACACTCTGGGCAGCGTCGGCGCCGCCATCGAGTTCGCCGTGCACGCCGTGATCGTGCTCGGCGTCACCGCGGCCGTGATGCTGGCGCTGCGGCTACCCGAACTCGCCCCGGTGATGCCAGCGTTGTCGACGCTGCGGGGCAGGCTCGGGGCCACGCCGTCGTCGTCGCCCGCACGAGCCCGTACGGCCACGATCCTCCCGTATCCTGGCGCAATATCAACCGGTGATCATGAGCGAGGTGGAGGTAGGGCCGTGAGCGCGCAGCAGAACAGTCCGGAAACCTCCTCGGTCGCAGCGCCCACCGAAGCAATACCCACCGCAGCAACCCCCACCGAAGCCGTCGGGGTCGCACCCCGAGGGCCGGTGCGCGGGCCCCGGCTGGTGCCCGGCGCTGCGGTGGCTGGTGGTCGTTACCGCCTGCTCGTCTCCCACGGGGGGGCCGGGGCGCTGCGATTCTGGCAGGCCCGCGACACCACCTTGGACCGCGACGTCGCGCTGACCTTCGTCGACGCCGGTCAGTCGGGCGTCGGCGCCGATCCGGAGGCAGAGGGGCCCCAAGCCGTGCTGTCGAGGACCCGGCGACTCGGTGGCCTGGACACTCCCGGTCTGGCCAGGGTCCTCGACGTGGTGCGGGGTAGCTCGGGCGGCATCGTGGTCTCGGAGTGGACCACCGGGCGCTCACTACGCGAAGTGGCCGAATCCACCCCGTCACCGGTGGGCGCGGCGAATGCGGTGCGCACACTCGCTGCCGCGGCCGAGGCAGCGCACCGCGCCGGTACCTCGTTGGCGATCGATCATCCCGACCGGGTCAGGATCAGCTCCAGTGGTGCCGCGGTGCTGGCCTTTCCCGGAGTGACCGCGGGTGCTGACCAACGCGGCGACGTACAGGGCCTCGGTGCCGTGCTCTACGCCCTGCTCACAGCCCGATGGCCGCTGCCAGCGCCCGGGGTAGGCGAGTCCGTTGAGCCGGTCGGCGCAATGGCGCGGGCTCCGCTGGGTCGGGCCGGGACCGCGGTAGAGCCGCGCACGTTACGGTCGGACGTCCCATTCGAGATTTCCGCTGTTGCCATGCGTGCATTACAACCCGACAGCGGTCTGCGGACAGCGGCGGCTGTACAGACGGTGCTCGACCAGGCGGCCGTGCTCGACCAACGCACGGACATGTTCCCGGCGGTGCGCGCGGACGACGCGGTGCAGGACAGCGACCGCTCTCAGGCCTTCGATGACCGGGCCGCGCCACCCCCGCGCGGCCCCAGGTTCCTCACCCGATCCCGCAAGCTCATCCTGGGTGTGCTGGCGCTCGTGGTCGTCGCGGTGCTGGTGCTGGGTTACGCCGGGACCCAGCTCGCGTCGGTGTTCGGCACCGGCCAACCCGCGACCAAGCTGCCTAGCCTGCAACTGGGTCCGACATCGGCGCCCGTTCCCGGCCCCGGTGCAGCGCCTGCCCCCGCCCCCGCCCCCGCCCCGCAAGCCGCCGGGCCGGTCACCGTTACCGGTGCCAGCGTGTTCTCCCCAGGAGGGGCGGCAGACCACCCGGGAGACGTCGGGCGGGCCTTGGACGGCAACCCGGCCACCGTGTGGCCCACCGACCAATACCTGCAGCAGTTCCCCCGGCTGAAGAACGGTGTCGGCCTGCTCCTGACCCTTGCGGGGCCTACCACGCTGAGCAATGTCAGCATCGACTCACCGAGCCCCGGCACCGTGGTGGAGATCCGCACCTCACCGAATCCGAACCCACAGCTGGACCAAACGGCGGTGGTGGGCACCACGACCCTCGCCGGTGGCCGTTCGGAGATTCCGGTGAAGGTCAGCACCCCGGTGCAGTACGTCCTGGTGTGGATCACGCGGCTCAGCACCGCCGGGGGCACGAACCAGAGCGACATCGGCGACATCGCGCTGCGCTCCTGAGCGCGCGGGTAATCTCCCGCTGATGACCGGGCCGTGGCGCTGGGGTGCCGCGCAGCGGCGGGACAGCGCACCCGGCCAGCTCCAAGAGGCTCGAAGCGACCAGCAGCTGCTGGCCGACCACATCGGCGGCGACCCGCGGGCGTTCACCGAACTCGTGCGCCGGCACTCCGACCGGATGTGGGCGGTGGCGCTGCGCACGACGAAGGACCCCGAGGATGCCGCGGACGCCCTCCAGGAGGCCCTGCTCTCCGCCCACCGAGCCGCCGAGTCGTTCAGGGCCGACGCCGAGGTAAGCACCTGGCTGCACCGCATCGTCGTCAACTCCTGCCTCGACCGGCTGCGTCGGCGCTCAGCGCGCCCGACGGTGAGCCTGGACTCCGACGACGTCGCCGAGCCTGCCGATCAGCACGACCGTTTGGCCGAGCACGACATGCGGATGATCGTGCATCGGGCACTGCTGCAAATCCCCCTCGACCAGCGTGCAGCCATCGTCGCCGTTGACGTGGAGGGCTACTCGGTGGCCGAGGCCGCCCGCATCCTGGGGGTAGCGGAGGGCACGGTGAAGAGCCGGTGCGCGCGGGGGCGTGTCAAGCTGGCGGTACTACTGGGGCACCTGCGCTCCGGCGAGCCTGCAACCGTGCGGAACCCCGAACCCCTCCGGCGCGTCGAAACAAGCGGCAAACCCAGGCGGGAGGAGGACCGGTGAACAACCCGGGCTCCGACCTGCCAAAACGGCCAGTCCGAGATCCCCGAGACTTGACGATCGAGTTGCTTGCCGACCTGCACGCCGGAGTGCTCGACGACGCCGAGGCGCACCTGTGGTGGCCGGTCGTTTCGGCCGACCCGCGGGCGTCCGCCGTGCTGCACGCGTTGGACGCCGCTGTGACCGACGCCGCGCAGCTGCGGACGGGACGAGCCGAGGCCCCATCGGTGCCCATGCCTGCTCACGTTGCCACCCGCCTTGCCGACGCGCTCGCCGCTGCTGAGCCACCCGTGGCCCGTCCGACCCGGTCTCGTCGCGAGGTGCACCGCGCTGCCGCGCATCCACACCGTCGGCCGGGATGGCCACTGCTCCCCGGCGCGCTGGCCGTCGCTGCCGCCCTCGTTGTGGTGTTTGTCCTGCCCAGCCAATTCCTTGCCCCCAGGACCGTCGAGGGTAGTGCGCAGGCACAGCCACTACAGGTTGTCGACGGCCAGCTTGGCACTGCCGTGGTGGCCTCCCTGGGCGCGCGTGACCTCGGTCCGTTACAGGACCCGGCCGTGCTGGCCGGGTGCCTGCGGGCCAACGGCGTCGCCCCGAGCGCGCCCCTGCTGGGCGCGTCGGAGGTGGTGTTGGGCGGACGGGCAGGTGTGTTGTTGTTGCTCCCCGCAGCGAGCCCCGGAGTCATCACCGCTGTCGTTGTGGGTCCGGGCTGCTCGGCCGGCGATGCAGCACTACTGACCCGCCAGCAGATCGGCCGCTGACCTCGCAGCGGTGGAACAACGCACCGACTCCCCACGTTGCAGGCATCGACAGTCGAGTTCCACTCGGCGCCGACGACCCGCAGAGGTGGCACGTGACCGAACCCCGTTCTGGCCATCCGCAGCACGATGACCCCCAGGGGGGCGATGCTGCGGCCAACGGTGCGGTCCGCGACGTCATCGTGGTCGGCTCCGGCCCGGCCGGCTACACCGCTGCCGTTTACACCGCTCGAGCACAGCTGGCGCCGTTGGTCTTCGAGGGCACCCAGTTCGGCGGGGCATTGATGACCACCACCGAGGTGGAAAACTTCCCCGGCTTCCGGGACGCCATCATGGGTCCGGATCTGATGGGCGAGATGCGGGAGCAGGCAAAGCGGTTCGGTGCCGAACTCCGTGCCGAGGACGTGGAGACGGTAGATCTGCGCGGTGCGATCAAGACCGTCCATGCGCATGGTGTCAGTTACCGGGCTCGCGCGGTGGTGCTCGCCATGGGCGCGGCTGCGCGGTACTTGAAGGTCCCCGGCGAGGCGGAGCTGCTCGGGCGGGGCGTGAGTTCATGCGCCACCTGTGACGGGTTCTTCTTCCGGGACAAAGACATCGCAGTGATCGGGGGCGGCGACTCGGCAATGGAGGAGGCCACGTTCCTCACCCGATTCGCCCGCCGTGTCACAGTGGTGCACCGTCGCGAGGAGTTCCGCTCCTCGCGCATCATGCTGCAGCGCGCGCAAGCGAACGACAAGATCGCCTTCCGCACCAACGCGGCGGTCCTCGAGGTGCTCGGCGACACTACTGTGCGGGGGCTCCGGTTGCGTGACACCGATACCGGTGCCGAATCCACCCTGGATGTCGACGCGATGTTCGTCGCGGTCGGGCACGATCCGCGCAGCGCACTGGTGCGCGGGCAGGTCGACCTCGACGACGCCGGGTACGTCCGAGTCGCGCACCACAGCACGGCTACCTCGGTGGACGGTGTGTTCGCCGCAGGTGACCTGGTGGACCACACCTATCGGCAGGCGATCACGGCGGCGGGTACCGGCTGCTCCGCGGCGATTGACGCCGAACGCTGGCTCGCCGAACACTCCGGCGGTGACCTCGGCTCACCCGCGGAGATGGCCACGGAGCTGGTCGGTGGTGGGTACGGCGCCCACCCGGGACGCTGATTCGAGGCCGCACCGAGCACCACACCGAACAATCCCTGACCTCACGGTCACCACAAGGAGGAACCATGTCCACACCGATCACCGTCACCGATGCCAGCTTCGCCGAGGACGTCCTTTCCAGTGGCAAGCCCGTGCTCGTCGATTTCTGGGCGACCTGGTGCGGACCGTGCAAGGCGGTCGCACCGGTCCTCGAGGAGATCGCCCGCGACCACGGTGACAAGCTGACCATCGCCAAGATGGACATCGACGCCAACCCGTCGATCCCGCGGGACTACCAGATCCTGTCCATCCCCACGATGATTCTTTTTTCCGGTGGCAAGCCGGTCAAGCAGATCGTCGGCGCCAAGCCGAAGGCCGCGTTGCTCGCCGACCTGAGCGAGGTCCTGTAGTCCCTCGCCGCTGCACCCGACCCGCCACGGTGCGTCCCGAGGCCCGGGACTGACGTCGGTCGCTGGGCCTGCGCGTGAGAAGATCGGTTCCGGCCAGCCTCGACCAACGACCCGGAAGGTCTCGCGATGCAGCTCCTGCGCCTGGGTGACCAGGGCGTCGCCGTGGGTACGGTGCGCGCGTCGCTGGCCGCCCTCGGCCACCTGCCCCCCGATGAGCGCGCCGGTGCCACGCCGGTCTTCGACATTATGGTGGACCAGGCCGTTCGGGCATTTCAGCAAGAACGAGGTCTGATCGTGGACGGCCTGGTGGGCACCGCAACCTGGCGAGCACTGGAGGAGGCCGGTTACCGCCTGGGTGACCGCACCCTCATCTACCGGCTGTCAGCCCCGATGTCTGGCGACGATGTCGCCGAGCTGCAGAGTCGGCTGTTGGAACTGGGTTTCAACGCGGGCCGTCACGACGGGGTCTTCGGACCGCAGACCCACCGGGCGTTGTGCACCTTTCAGAGCGACTACGGACTCAACCCCGACGGCATCTGCGGCCCGGCGGCCCGGCGGGCGCTGGAGCCGCTGCGGAAGGTCACCGGAGGGTCGTCGCACCGCATCCGGGAGGAGGAGGCGGTCCGCGTCTCCGGTCCACGCCTGCGGGGCAAGCGCATCGTCATCGATCCAGGACACGGTGGCGCCGATACCGGTGTGCTGGGCCGCGGGCCCGGTGGTGACCTCGCCGAGGCTGACCTGGTGTGGGAGATCGCCAGCCGGGTCGAGGGCAGGATGTCGGCGACCGGGATGGAAACCCTGCTCACCCGCCCGCAGGCCGGGGGCCTCAGCGACAGTGAACGGGCAGCGTTGGCCAACAGCTGGGGTGCGGACTTGGTGCTGTCCCTGCACGCGGACGTCAATAGCAGCCCCAACGCCAACGGCGTGGCCACATTTCACTTCGGTGCGGTGCACGGACCGAGCTCCAGTGTGGGCGAGCTGCTCGCCGGCTACATCCAACGCGAGTTGGTGGCCCGGACCGGCATGCTCGACGGACGGTCACACGCCCGCACATGGGAGTTGTTGCGGCGCACCAGGATGCCCACGGTGCATATCGAGTTGGGTTACCTCTCCCACCCGGGCGACCGCCAGTTGCTCACCGGCCCACGCAGCCAGGACTCGATCGCGGACGGGCTCGTGGTGGCGGTCAAGCGGCTCTACCTGCTCGGTGAGGACGACCAGCCCACCGGTAGCTTCACCTACGAGGAACTGCTGGCCGAGGAGCTGTTACCGGCTGATCCGGTCTGAGTACCGCCCGGGGCGGGCCAGCAGCGGAGGTCGGGCTAGCGGCGCCCGGCTACCTGGATGGCGTGCACCGGTGTGGGGATGCTCACCGAGTTCAACAACCGTTCCAACGCCGCTTCGACATCCTCCTTCCAGGTGATTGCCGATCGGACCTCCAGACGCAGACGGGGCCAGCGATGGTGCGGTCGCGCGGTCTTGAACCCCACGCCGAGGAGAAAGTCGGCGGGGATGACGCACGACGGGGCGCGCGCCGCGTCCAACCGCGGCCCGGCGTCGCCGAAAGCCTCGACGGCCCGGACCCCCCGCCGAGTGAGGTCCTTGACCACCGCCTGGACCAGTAACCGGCCAATACCAGCACCGTCAAAACCGTCCACGACGCGCAACGCGGTCAACAGGACAGCATCTGCACTCACCGGCGACGTGGGGAAGGCCGCTGCCCGGGGTACCGATCGGGGAGGGGCATAGATCGCGTATCCGGCCGGCACCCCGTCCACCGTGATCGTCTTGCCGCAGGACCCCCACTCCAGCAGGACGTTCGAGACCCAGGCTTCCTTCTCCCAATCCGTCTGGCCGTCCTGCTGCGCCTGCGCCAACGTGTGCGGGGCGAGTTCCCAGAACACACATTGCCGACAGTCGTTCGGAAGCTCAGTCATCGAGTCCAGGGTGAGGTTGGCTACCCGGCGGGACACGGCGTGCGACCTCCAGATTCTGGGGCAAGCGCCGACCCGGACCACGACATGATCGACATCACGAGGATAGGCGTTCACCGAACGACATTGTCGCAGCCGTCCCGGCGCCCCGGCCTGTATGGGCTCGAAAGTACCAATCCTGTTGTCGCACAGTACAAGTGGGGGTTGGGCCGACCGACATGGCGGAGACTGTCACAGTGACGAAACACCCGAGTATGAGCGACCCTTCCTGTTGCGGTCTACCGTGCTTCGGTCTTCCCCATCAGGGCCACGATTCGGTCCAGATCCTCGACTGAGCCGAACTCCACGATGATCTTGCCCTTGCGCTTACCAAGGCTGACGGTCACTCGGGTATCAAAGCTGGTCGAGAGCCGTTCCGCGACGCCCTGGAGTGCCGGCGCGTGTTCAGGTCGATCAGGCCGGGCCGGGGCGGCTGGCGGATCAACGGTTCCGCGTGACCGCGTCAAAACCACCGCTTCCTCGGTAGCGCGTACCGACATGCCCTCACCCACGATGCGGGCCGCTAGATCCTCCTGCTCGGTGGGGGAGCCCTCCAACGCCAGCAGCGCACGAGCATGTCCGGCCGAGAGCACACCCGCGGCGACCCGGCGTTGCACGGCCACCGGCAGGCGCAACAGCCGGATGGTATTGCTCACCACCGGACGAGAGCGGCCCAGACGACTGGCCAACTCGTCGTGCGTCACGTTGAACTCCTCCAGCAACTGCTGGTAGGCGGCGGCCTCTTCCAAGGGGTTCAATTGCGCCCGGTGGATGTTCTCCAGCAGCGCGTCGCGCAGCATTGCCTCGTCGGCGGTGTTGCGGACGATTGCCGGAATCGTGGCGAGACCGGCCTGTTGGCACGCTCGCCAGCGACGCTCGCCCATCACCAGCTCGTACTGGCCAACTCGGGTCTCCCGCACCACGATCGGCTGCATGAGGCCGAATTCTCGGATGGAGTGGACCAACTCGGCCAGCGCGTCCTCGTCGAAGACGGTTCTCGGCTGGCGCGGGTTAGGAACGATGTCTGTCGGCCTCAGCTCGCGATATTCCGCACCCGAAGAATCCTGCTGTGGCTCAGCCCGCCGTGTTGACGTCGGGGTGCCGCCGATGATGACGTCCGCGGCCGCGTTACCAAGCCGCGGTCCTGCAGTCGGCCCGCTGGGGATCAGTGCGGCAAGGCCCCGGCCGAGACCGCCACGCTTTTGGTCGGTCACTGTTGCTCACTCTCGATCGTCTCAGTCGCCACCGGCAGAGTCACGTCGCCGCGGGTCGCGATCTCCCTGCCCGCGTCCAGATAACTCATCGCCCCTCGGGAGCCTGGGTCGTAGGACAGCACCGTCTGTCCGTACCCCGGCGCTTCGGAAATCTTCACGCTCCGGGGAATGACCGTCCGCAATACCACCTCCCCGAAGTGGTTTCGCACCTCATCGGCGACTTGATCGGACAACTTCGTCCGGCCGTCGTACATGGTCAACAGAATCGTCGAGACATGCAGGGCCGGATTGAGATGCGCCTGCACCAAGTCGAGGTTGCGCAACAGCTGGCCAACCCCCTCCAGCGCGTAGTACTCGCACTGAATGGGTATGAACACCTCCGCTGCTGCTACTAGGGCGTTTACGGTTAACAGACCCAACGACGGAGGGCAGTCGATGAGCACGAAGTCGATGCCGAGTCGGTCCAGGCTTGTTTCGTCGAGTGCATTCTTCAACCTGGTCTCACGGGCTACCAGCGACACCAGCTCAATTTCCGCACCGGCGAGATCGATTGTCGCTGGTACGCATAGCAATCGACCGGACTCGGTGCTGGTCTGCACCGCTTCACCGAGGGGCAGCTCGCCCAGCAGAACCTCGTAGACCGACGGTACTCCCTCTCGGTGGTCGACCCCCAAGGCGGTGCTGGCGTTGCCTTGTGGATCGAGGTCGACCACCAGCACTGTCATCCCATGCAACGCCAATGCGGCAGCCACATTCACGGTGCTCGTCGTCTTGCCGACTCCACCCTTCTGATTGGCCACCGTCAGCACCCGACGCTTCACTGGCCGGGGTAGGTAGTCAGCTCCAGGATGTAGCACGCGAGCCGCCCGTTGCGCCGCGGCACCGATTGGGGTGTCGTCGTAATCCGTTGTCGGTCGCAAGACCACACCCGCTCCCACATTCGACTGACTTGATGGCACTACCGGCCGCTGAGTGGATCGCCCTGCACCAGCTCGAGCTGGTGTGGATGTTTCACGTGGAACATCGTCACCGTACTCGCTTCCAGGCTTGGCGTTCATCGCACCCGCTCGCTGCTGACACCGCGACGGACCGCTTCGACCACAGCCGTCGGCTGCTCAATCACACCAACACCACACTGGTGCAACCGCAGCACCGCCGCACCGGCCCGACGCACTGCGGCCTCGTCACGGGCGAGTTCGACGGCGGCCGACGCACCCTTGATAGCGAGAACGCGCCCCCCGGGCCGAGTCAAGGGAAGACACCATCCCATCAACCGAGCCAGGGGCGCCACGGCCCGCGCCGTCACGACGTCCGCGCCCGCCCAGTCACGAAGCACCGCTGCGTCTTCGGCTCGACCACGGACCACCTGAACTGGCAGATCAAGCGACTGAACCACCTCGCCCAGGAAGGCCGCCCGCCGCAGCAGCGGCTCGACCAGCGTGATCTGCAGGTCTGGCCGGGCGATCGCGAGCACAATGCCTGGCAGGCCCGCTCCACTTCCGACGTCCAGGACCACGCAGTCCTGACTCAGGAGCTCACCGACCACTGCACAGTTCAACAGATGACGAGACCACAACCGTTCGCCTTCTCGAGGACCGATCAGGCCTCGCACCGTCGCCACGGTCGCCAGCGTATCGGCGTACCTCCTCGCTAGCGGCAGCCGATCACCGAACAACGCGGCGGCGGTCTGGTCAATCCTCACGTCACCACCTTCGGCCAAGTGCCCTGCAGATCCCCACCATCATGCCGGATAGCCGGCCGTACCGAAGCCAGTTCGAGGCTCTCGCCGGAATGTTTCACGTGAAACCAACGGTAAATTACCTCGATGTCATTCGATCCCGCGTCAGCGTGGCCGGATGACGTGTCGCCGGCTACCCGCCTGGTCTGCTCACGGCGTCGGCAGGACCACGACGCGCCGGTTCGGCTCTGCGCCGTCACTTTCACTCACCACGCCCGACGCCGCCGCCACTGCGTCATGCACGATCTTGCGCTCGAACGGCGTCATCGGCTGCAGCTCCTCGGGCAAGCCGGTTGCCAGCACCCGCGAAGCCACCTCGGCGCCGAGGCGGCTCAACTTAGACCGGCGAGCAGCCCGCCACCCGGCTACGTCCAACATCAGTCGGCTGCGCTCACCGGTGACCTGCTGTACAGCCAGCCGGGTCAACTCCTGCAGCGCGTCCAACACTTCACCCTGACTTCCGACCAGCTTCTGCAGGTCCGAGCCCCCGTCGATACTCACCATGGCGCGCTCGCCGTCCACATCCAGGTCGATATCCCCGTCGAAGTCCAGGGTGTCCAACAACTGTTCCAAGTAGTCGCCGGCAATCTCCCCCTCCTCCACCAATGGGTCCTCCGCTGGGGCCACCGCTGCGGCGGCGACCTTCGCGCCGGATGGCTCGCTCCCGCCACCGGATTCCGTACCGGTCGGCGGTTCGGAATCGACACCGGTCGGGGTCGCGCGACTCACGTCATTCTGCGTCACAGCGTCTTGCTCCTCACCAGTACTTCACGATGTTCAGCGTGGATGTTAGGGGCCACCTCAGCGCTTCTTGGACGACCTTCGTGTCGGCTTAGGGTTGGACTTGCCGGCTCCGGGAGCAGTCGCACGAGCGCCATGACGGGTGCCCGGCGCCGGGTTCCGACTAGTCTTGGCCGCGGCCGTACCCGACGCTTTGCTGAGGTCGGTCCGGGGCGCAGGGGCAGTCTCAGCCTCCGCACCACCGGGGGACCCGTCACCGGCAGCGGGGCGCTCGCGCGCGCCAGACTCGGCATCCGGATCGATCCCGTTGAGGTACTCGGGTGCCCTGTCCTCGGTCGTCCGGTCAGGGTCCTTGGGTTTGCGGCCCTTCGCGGTCTGCGGTCGAGCGCCAGGTTTCGGCGCGGACGCGCTGCGTCGTTCCTGGGCTTCGAGTTTCTTCGTCTCGTCCTCCCGCGCGATCCCGGCAAAGACGTAGTGCTGCTGCACCAACGTCCAGGCGTTGTTACTCAGCCAATACAGCAGGATCGCCACCGGCAGGAACGGACCGCCCACCAGCACGAAGACCGGGAACACCCACAGCACCAACTTGTTCATGATCGCGGCCTGGGGATTCGCCTCCGCGGGTACCGGCTGCCGCGCCACCGAAGCGCGCGCGGTGAAGTGGGTGGCTATCGCGGCGATGACCATGAGGGGAATCGCGACCAGGGCGATGTCGAGGCGCCCGACGCCGCCGGTGTAGGCCGCCAATTGATCGAGAGTGGAGGTGATCTGGGCGGCCAGGGGAGCACCGAACAACTTGGCATCCAGGAACGATCGAACGTCCTCCGCACTGAACACGTAGTTGGGATAGGAGGCGTTCTCGGCGGGGGACAGACCCAGCTGACCGACCCCGGTACCGGTGCGGTTGAACGATCGCAGCACGTGAAAGAGGCCGATGAAGACCGGGCCCTGGGCGAGCACCGGCAGACATCCCGCGATCGGGTTGAACCCGTTTTCCTTCTGGAGCTTCTGCATCTCGGTCGCCAGCTTCTGGCGATCGCCGGCGTACTTCTTCTGCAGGGCCTTGATCTGGGGCTGGAACTCCTGCATCTGCCGCTGCGTGCGCACCTGGTTGACGAACGGCTTGAACAGCAGGATCCGCAGCGTGAACACCAGGAACGTCACCGACAACGCCCACGCTATTCCACTGGAGGCTCCGAGAACCGAACCAAACACCTTGTGCCAGAACCACAATATGGCCGACACCGGATAGTAGATGAAGTTCAGCACTGTGGCACTCGCTCCTTGTCGTCCTTGCCTGGGGGCACCGGATCCCAGCCACCAGAGTGCCAGGGTGCGCACTTGATCACCCGCACGAGGGTCAACCAGGACCCCATCACTGCGCCGCGGGTTTGCAGCGCCTGTACGGCGTACGCGCTACAGGTCGGGTCGAAGCGACAACTGGGCAGCATCATGGGCGACACCCAGGTTCGGTAGGTCATCACGACGGCGGCTAACACCCGCGCGGCGGGTGAGACCCGTCGCGGCTCGGTGGACGTCATGGCTTCCTGACGGGGAGTCTCAGTCTGCTCAGCGCACTACGCATGTCGGAGGCAAGTTCGGCAGCGGACGCGGTCGCTGCCGGTGGCAACGCACGCACCACCAAGTGGGTGTCCGGCGGCAGGTCAGCAAGTAGGCCCGCGAGCACGTGCCGCAGCCGTCGCGAGACCGTGTTCCGAACCACCGACGGACCAACCGTCCTGCTCACCACGAGGCCGGCCCGCGCCGACCTCCCGACTGTGTACTCGGGTGTGACTGCCCACGCGTACAAGACCAGACTCCGACGACCGGCCCGGCAACCGTGCCGCACAACACCGGCGAAGTCGGCGCGGCGGGTGATCCGCTGATGAGCCGGTAGCACGCGGACGCTGCCGGTCAGGCAGTCAGCTCGGCGCGGCCTTTGCGGCGACGTGCCGAGACGATGGCGCGGCCGGCGCGGGTACGCATGCGCAGCCGAAAACCGTGCACGCGTGCACGACGCCGATTGTTCGGCTGAAATGTCCGCTTGCCCTTGGCCACGGTGGGTACTCCCTGAATAATTAGGTGAATCACTGCTGGGTAGATCACGGGCCGGCCTAGTCCGCACCCTCGTCCACCAGGGACAGCACGACACCGCGACCGGTCGGCGGATGACTAGACGAGGCTACGCAGCCCCCGGCAACCGGTCAAACGCCCCCTGGATCCACGACACGCCGAGACCTCTCGGTGCTTGCCTTGGGTGCCGAGGATGTGCGCGAGCCTTGTGGTCGGCGGCCTGATCTTGTTAGCGTCCCGCCCCAGCGCCACACAACGACGTCGGGACAGCACCCGAGGTCGCGGCAGGTACCGCAACACAGGCTTGCCCCAGCACAGGCTTGCCCCAGCACCCCAGCACCCCAGCACCCCAGCACCCCAGCACCCCAGGTCGCAGAGGAGCGCGACACGATGATCTCACCCGGTTAGTGCACCCCTGCGCAGGCCGGGGTGGCGGCTGACCGTAGGTTCTGCACAGTTGTGGATAACCCTGTGGACGTGAAGCCGTCCCGGTGCGACGAGCTGCGCCGAGCCGTGCGCAGGAGTTGCACGTGGGGGGTTCCGTACCGGGAGGAGGACGTTACGTGGTCGATGAACCACCGGAGTTCGCCTCGGTATGGGACGAGGTCGTCAGCGGACTGAGCACTCCCACCGGGGCAGCCGAGCCGGTGTTGTCCGGGCAGCAACGCGCCCTGTTGCGGCTCACCCGACCGATCGGCCTGCTGGACGGCTTTGCGCTGCTGGCCGCACCCACGACCTTCGCCAAAGAGGCGATCGAGCGTGTGCTGCGGGAGCCGATCACCGCCGCACTCAGCCAGCGGCTGGGAATGCCGGTCGCGCTGGCGGTACGAGTCGACGACGTCGCCGAGCAGGCAGTGGCGGAGTCCGGCGCCCAGGCCACCATCACCGCGCTGGGGGAGTCCGCGCAATCACCCGGTGAGGACACCGACGACGGCGACGAGGTGGACGAAGCCCGTGATGCGCTGGCCACCGTGCACGAGATCTGGCCCAGTTACTCCACCAGCCGGGCCCCGGCCCCTGCGCCGTCGCAGACCCGACTGAACGCCAAGTACACCTTCGACACCTTCGTCATCGGCGCATCCAACCGGTTCGCGCACGCGGCGGCAGTGGCCGTCGCAGAGGCACCGGCCCGCGCCTACAACCCCCTGTTCATCTGGGGTGAGTCAGGTCTGGGCAAAACCCACCTGCTGCACGCAGCCGGGCACTACGCCCAACGACTGTTCCCTGGTATGCGGGTGCGCTACGTCTCCACCGAGGAGTTCACCAACGACTTCATCAACAGCCTGCGCGACGACCGCAAGGTGGCATTCCAGCGTCGCTACCGCGACATCGACGTGCTGCTCGTGGACGACATCCAGTTCCTGGAAGGCAAGGAAGGCACCCAGGAGGAGTTCTTCCACACGTTCAACACTCTGCACAACGCGAACAAGCAGATTGTGGTGTCCTCCGACCGGCCACCCAAGCAATTGGCCACCCTGGAAGACCGGTTGCGGACCCGGTTCGAGTGGGGCCTGACCACCGACGTCCAACCCCCCGAGCTGGAGACGCGGATCGCGATCCTGCGTAAGAAGGCCCAGATGGACCGCCTCGCGGCGCCTGACGACGTACTGGAGTTCATCGCCAGCCGCATCGAACGCAACATTCGCGAGCTGGAGGGAGCCCTCATTCGCGTGACGGCCTTCGCGTCGTTGACCAAGCAGCCCGTCGACCTGGCACTGGCCGAGATCGTGCTGCGGGACCTCATTCCGGACGCGAGCACCATGGAGATCAACGCGGCGACGATCATGGCCGTCACCGCCGAGTACTTCAGCCACTCCCTCGACGAACTTTGCGGTCCTGGCAAGACCCGCGCGGTCGCGCAGGCCCGGCAGATCGCGATGTACCTGTGCCGCGAGCTGACCGATCTCTCGCTGCCTCGGATCGGCCAGACCTTCGGCGGCCGCGACCACACCACTGTGATGCACGCACAGAAGAAGATTCGTAACGAGATGGCCGAACGTCGCACCACCTACGACCAGGTCCAAGAGCTCACCGCCCGCATCAGGCAGCGGTCGCGCACCTAGTTCCGTTCGCAACCACTCACACCTGGGGATAGAGCTGGGGACAACGGTGGAAGGTCTGGGGACAAGGACAGGCCCTGGCGCCGTTGCCGAGTTCCTGTGGACGACGGTCAACACCGCACCCCCGTGCTGCGCACAGGCCGCCACACCGCGGGTGCTGGGCCGACATCAGCTGTCCCCAGAATGCACAGGACCTACTACTGCTGTTGTTCTCTCTCTATAGAAGAACTCTTCAATAACCGGGGTGTGCACAGCGCGCAGATCGCGAGCAGGCCTGGGTTTCATCCGGCACCGCGAGCCTCTACGGTGATGCCTCCGGGCACCACAGCGCTCCGACGTTGCAGACCGGCACCACACCCCGAGAGGACGCGCCCGCGCATGGAGTTCCGCCGATGAAGTTCCGGGTGGTTCGGGAGGAGTTTGCCGACGCCGTGGCCTGGGTGGCGCGTAGCCTCCCGTCGCGTCCGCCGGTGCCGGTGCTGGGCGGGGTCCTGCTGACCGCGGATGCCGACGCCGGTCTGACGGTGTCGGGTTTCGACTACGAGGTCTCCGCACAGGTCGGGGTGTCCGCGGAGATCGCCGACCCGGGGCGGGTTTTGGTGTCGGGGCGATTGCTCGCCGACATCACCCGCTCGTTGCCGCCGAAGCCAGTGGACGTGACGGTGGACGGCACCCGGGTGCAGATCGTTTGTGGGAGTGCGCGATTCTCCTTACCCACCATGCCGGTGCAGGACTACCCACAGCTGCCGACGATGCCAGCGAGCAGTGGAATCCTGCCGGGAGACACCTTTGCCGAGGCTGTTGCGCAGGTGACGGTGGCGGCGGGACGAGACGACACGCTGCCCATGCTCACCGGAGTGCGGGTGGAGATCAACGGGTCCACAGTGGTCCTGGCCGCGACCGACCGCTTCCGGCTGGCGGTACGCGAGTTCCAGTGGCAGGCGAACGCCAGTGCTACCCCGGACGCTGGTGCAGCCCCGGCTGGCTCGGCTATCGCGGTGCTGGTGCCGGCTCGGACTCTGGCGGAGTCGGGCAAGACCCTCAGTGGTGCCGGGGACGTGCAACTCGCCCTGGGCACGTTGGGCAGCGGAGCCGGTGACGGCCTGATGGGACTGTCCGGGGCCGGTCGGCGCACCACGACCCGCCTGCTGGACGCGGAGTTCCCCAAGTTCCGTCAACTGCTGCCGGCCGAGCACACCGCGGTGGCGCACGTCAGCGTGCCCATGCTGATCGAATCCATCAAGCGGGTCTCGTTGATGGCCGAACGGGGCGCGCAGGTGCGGTTGGAGTTCACCGGCGGTCCTGACGGCCTGCTTCGGCTTTCCGCAGGTGGGGACGACGAGGGGAAAGCGGAAGAGGAGTTGGCTGCGGAGTTCGTCGGCGATCCGCTGACCATCGCGTTCAACCCGGGATATCTGCTCGACGGGCTGTCGGTGCTGCGCAGCGACCACGTGTCGATGGGTTTCACCACCCCCAGTCGTCCGGCGGTGCTGCGACCGGCCCCGGAGCAGTCGGCGCTCCCGCAGGGAGAAGGGCCATTTCCGGCCCCCAGCAGCACCTATACCTACCTGTTGATGCCGGTTCGCCTCCCGGGGTGAGACCGCCGGTGCGGTGGGGGTTTGCACTGTCGAGGAGAGGATCTGCAGCGTGAAGATCGGTCTGGTGGGGTTGGGCAAGATGGGTTTCAACATGCGCGAACGGTTGCGCCGCGCGGGCATCGAGGTGGTGGGCTATGACCCAAGGCCCGACGTGACCGACGTCGAGTCGTTGCAGGCCCTGGCCGAGGCCCTGACCGGTCCGCGAATCGTGTGGGTGATGGTGCCCTCCGGCCAGATCACCGCTGACACCATCAGCGACCTTGCCGCCGTGCTGAGCACCGGGGACCTGGTGATCGACGGGGGCAATTCCCGGTATACAGCCGACGCACCGAACGCGGCGATGCTGGACGCGCGGGGCATCGCCTACCTGGACTGCGGTGTCTCCGGTGGGGTATGGGGGTTGGAGAACGGCTACGGGCTGATGGCTGGCGGTGCGGCGCCCGACGTCGCGCGCGCCATGCCGGTGTTCGACGCGCTGCGCCCGGAGGGTCCTCGGGAGGAGGGCTTCGCTCACGCGGGCCCGGTGGGCGCCGGGCACTACGCGAAGATGATCCATAACGGCATCGAGTACGGGCTGATGCACGCCTACGCCGAGGGGTACGAGCTGCTGGCGGCCGAGCAGCTCGTCACCGACGTCCCGGGAGTGCTCAAGGCATGGACCAGGGGCACGGTGGTGCGCTCCTGGCTGCTGGACCTGCTCGTAAAGGCGGTCGAGGCCGATCCCGGGCTGGCAGCCATTTCCGGGTGGACCGCTGATTCCGGCGAGGGCCGCTGGACGGTAGAGGAAGCCATCGCCCATTCGGTGCCCGTCCCGGTGATCTCCGCGGCCCTGTTCGCCCGCTTCGCCTCCCGCCAGGACGACTCGCCGGCAATGAAGGCCGTCGCGGCCCTGCGCAATCAGTTCGGTGGTCACGACGTGCACCGAGCCGGCCCCACCTCGGGGTCCGGCTCGACGAGCTGAGCACGTGCACGTCCGACACCTGGCCTTGACCGACTTCCGGTCCTGGCCGCACGCCGAGCTGGACCTTCGGCCTGGGGTAAGCGTGCTGCTGGGTCGCAACGGCTGCGGGAAGACGAACCTGGTGGAGGCGGTCGGCTATCTGGCTACCCTGTCCTCGCACCGGGTGGCCACGGACGCACCGTTGGTGCGGTCCGGCGCCGATCGTGCGGTGCTCGGGGTCGCGGTGGTCAACGAGGGCCGCGAACTATTGGTGGAGGTGGAGATCGCCGCCGGCCGGACCAACCGGGCGCGGATCAACCGCTCACCGGTGTCGCGGCCGCGCGAGCTGATGGGGATCTTGCGCACGGTCTTGTTCGCACCCGAGGACCTGGCGCTGGTGCGTGGTGACCCCGGCGAGCGCCGCCGCTACCTCGACGAACTGATGGTGAGCAGGATCCCGCGGATGGCCGGGGTGCGGGCGGACTATGACAAGGTGCTGCGCCAGCGGACCGCCCTATTGAAGACCGCCGGTGCGGCCCTGCGCCGGGGACAGGACAGCTCTGCGGCCACCACCTTGGACGTCTGGGACGCGCATCTGGCCGGGCACGGGGCGCAACTGTTAGCTGGCCGGGTAGACCTGTTGGCCTTACTGGCCCCGCATGTCCGGCGGGCGTACGCACAGTTGGCCCCGCAGTCCCCGTCCGCGTCGATGTGTTATCGCAGCAGCCTGCGGGCGGCATGGCCGGCTGCGTACCCCCAATCCGCGGCCGGCGACCGGCCTGTCGCCGACCACCGCGCCGGTACCGACCCGGCACCATTCGAGGCGGCGCTGCGCGCTGAACTGGCCCGGTTGCGCCCCCAAGAGGTCGATCGAGGGGTGTGTCTGGTGGGCCCGCACCGCGACGATGTCGAGCTGGTGCTCGGGGAGTACCCCGCCAAGGGGTACGCCAGCCATGGGGAGTCGTGGTCGTTCGCGCTCGCCCTGCGGCTGGGGAGCTTCGGGTTGCTCCGCGCCGAGGGCAGCGACCCAGTCCTGGTGCTGGATGACGTGTTCGCCGAGCTGGATCACCCGCGCCGCAGCGCGCTCGCCGCGGTCGCGGCGACCGCCGAGCAGGTGCTCATCACGGCCGCCGTCGCCGAGGACGTGCCAGCCGAGCTGGCCGGTGACCGGTTCCATGTTTCGGCCTCCGACACCGCCGGGCGCCGAACCTCGGAACTACACGGTGACTCAGAGGTACCCGGTGACTTGGAGGTCCACGGTGGCATCGACTGATCCCGGGGCGCCGGAGCCGGGCAGAAACTCAGCGCAACCACCGATCCACCGCCAGGATCCACAGTCTGTGGACAATCCTGTGGATTCTGGGGACAACACGGTGGGGGCTGGGGATGGTGCGCGCGGTGGTGACAGTGTGCCGATGCCCACTCACCCAGCGGGGGAGCCGGAACCGCCCGGCGGAGTGGACCTCGCGCGCCGGGCACTGCAGGACGCGAGGGCCGCGGCGAAGGCCCGCGGTAAAGCGGTCGGCAGGGGCGGCGTGCCAAGCCGGTCCGGTGTCCGCAGGGCGGCGGGGGGCCGTCGCCGTTGGTCGGGACCGGGTGCCGACGACCGGGACCCGCAGACCCTGGCGACCGCGGCCGCCGGTCTGGTGCGCTCACGGGGCTGGTCGCAGGAGATCGCCGCCGGCGCGGTGCTGGGCCGGTGGAATGCCCTGGTGGGTGCGGACATCGCCGCGCACGCCCAGCCGGAGGCACTGGTCGACGGGGAATTGCTGGTGCGGGCGGAGTCCACCGCGTGGGCGACCCAGCTGCGGATGATGCAGCGGCAGCTGCTGGCGGCGATCGCCGGGTCGGTCGGTAACGGCATCGTGACCCGGCTGACCGTGCGTGGGCCGACTGCCCCGAGTTGGAAGCGGGGCGAGCGGCGGGTTCGCGGCCGCGGCCCGCGCGACACTTACGGCTGAGTCGGCGTCGGATGGGCTGCTGCGTCGGTCCACGGCGATGGGACTTGTCGTCGGTCGTGATAATGCGCTCACGGCACTCTCAGGGGTGTCGCAGGGCCATCTGCACGCGTCCGGGGCAGTAGTGTGGAGAGGTACCCATCCGTGCGGCGGCGCCCCCCGCCCCAGGCCGAGGAGAACCCGAACGCTCGTGACAGCCACCAAACCTGCGTACGGCGCGTCCTCCATCACCGTCCTGGAGGGTCTGGACGCGGTCCGTAAACGCCCCAGCATGTACATCGGCTCCACCGGTGAGCGTGGATTGCACCACCTGATCTGGGAGGTGGTGGACAACTCGGTGGACGAGGCGATGGCCGGGTACGCCACCCGGGTCGACGTCACGCTGCTGGCTGGCGGCGGAGTGCAGGTGGTCGACGACGGCCGTGGCATCCCGGTGGACATGCACCCGGTGGAGAAGCGCCCCACGCTGGAGGTGGTGCTCACCGTGCTGCACGCCGGCGGCAAGTTCGACTCCGACTCCTACGCGGTCTCCGGGGGCCTGCACGGGGTCGGTATCAGCGTGGTGAACGCGCTGTCGGAGCGCCTGGAGGTGGACGTCTACCGCGACGGCACCAGCTGGACGCAGCGCTACGACTACGCCAAACCCGGCCCGCTGATCGAGGTCGGCCCGTCCCGACGGATGGGCACCACCACCCGGTTCTGGCCCGACGCAGAGATCTTCGAGAGCACCGAGTTCAACGCCGAGACGGTGGCGCGGCGCCTGCAGGAGATGGCCTTCCTCAACAAGGGCTTGACGATCACCCTCACCGACGAGCGGGTCAGCGACAGCGATGCCGAGGCAGACGCCGAGGGAAACAGCGCTCGGATCAAGTCCCGGTCCTACTGCTACCCCGGGGGCCTGGAGGACTTCGTCCGGCACCTGAACAAGTCCAAGACCCCCATTCACACCTCGGTAGTCGGCTTCACCGCGGTGGGCACCGGGCAGGAGGTGGAGGTCGCCATGCAGTGGAACACCGGCTACACCCCGTCGGTGTACACCTTCGCCAACACCATCAACACCCACGAGGGGGGTACCCACGAGGAGGGGTTCCGCTCCGCGCTCACCTCGGTGGTGAACAAGTACGCCAGGGAGAAGAAATACCTCAAGGAGAAGGACGAGTCCCTGGGTGGGGAGGACATCCGCGAGGGATTGGTCGCGATCGTCAGCGTGCGGGTCGGGGAGCCGCAATTCGAGGGCCAGACCAAGACCAAACTGGGCAACACCGAGGTACGCAGCTTCGTGATCAAGACCTGCAACGAGTGGCTGGGCGACTGGTTCGAGCGCAACCCCTCCGACGCCAAGATCATCATCAACAAGGCGATCTCCTCCGCCCAGGCACGCGTGGCCGCTCGCAAGGCCCGCGAGCTGGTGCGCCGCAAGAGCGCGACCGACATCGGCGGTCTGCCGGGCAAGCTCAGCGACTGCCGATCCAACGACCCGGCCCGCTCGGAAATTTACGTGGTGGAGGGCGACTCGGCGGGCGGCTCGGCCAAGTCCGGTCGGGACTCGATGTTCCAAGCGATCCTGCCGCTGCGGGGCAAGATCATCAACGTGGAAAAGGCTCGCATCGACCGGGTGCTGAAGAACACCGAGGTCCAGGCGATCATTACCGCCCTGGGCACCGGCATCCACGACGAATTCGACCTGGCGAAGCTGCGCTACCACAAGATTATTTTGATGGCCGACGCCGACGTGGACGGCCAGCACATCTCGACGCTGCTGATGACGCTGCTGTTCCGCTTCATGCGCCCGCTGGTGGAGCACGGCTACGTCTATCTGGCCGCGCCACCGCTGTACAAAATCAAGTGGAGCAAAGGCGAGCCCGACTTCGTCTACTCCGACCGGGAGCGTGACGCCCTGCTGAAGGCCGGAGCCGAGGCGAACCGCAAGATCAACGCCGGTGACGGGGTGCAGCGCTACAAGGGCCTGGGGGAGATGAACGCCAAGGAATTGTGGGAGACCACCATGGACCCCGCGCACCGGATCCTGCGCCAGATCACCCTGGACGATGCCGCCACCGCGGACGAGCTGTTCAGCGTGCTGATGGGCGAGGACGTGGAGGCCCGGCGCAGCTTTATCACCCGCAACGCCAAGGACGTCCGCTTCCTCGACGTGTGAGCACGCCCCAGTTCGACCGGGCAGCCTTGATGACTGGAGACACGCAATGACCGACACCACCCTGCCACCCGAGTTCCCGCCTGCGGGTTTCACCGACGGCGGCTCTGGTGCGGGCCGCGACCGCGTGGAGCCGGTCGACATCCAGCAGGAAATGCAGCGCAGCTACATCGACTACGCGATGAGCGTCATCGTCGGCCGCGCCCTGCCAGATGTGCGCGACGGCCTCAAACCGGTGCACCGCCGGGTGCTCTGGGCCATGTACGACAGCGGTTTTCGCCCCGACCGCGGTTACGTCAAGTGCGCCCGGGTGGTGGGAGAGGTGATGGGCAACTATCACCCGCACGGCGACACCTCGATCTATGACACCCTGGTGCGCTTGGCCCAGCCGTGGTCGATGCGGTACCCGCTGATCGACGGACAAGGCAACTTCGGCTCACCGGGCAACGACCCGGCCGCGGCCATGCGTTACACGGAGTCCCGGCTGACCCCGTTGGCGATGGAGATGCTGCGCGAGATCCGGGAAGACACCGTCGACTTCTCGCCCAACTACGACGGCAAGACCGACGAGCCCGAGGTCCTGCCGAGCCGTTTCCCCAACCTGCTGGTCAACGGCTCCGGTGGGATTGCGGTGGGCATGGCCACCAACATGGCGCCGCACAACTTGCGTGAGGTCGGCGCGGCCGTCATTTGGGCGCTGGACAACCATGAGGCCGACGACGAGAGCACGCTAGCAGCGGTGATGGAGCGGGTCACCGGCCCGGACTTCCCCACCTCGGGCCTGATCGTGGGTTCCGACGGCATCCGCGACGCCTACACCACCGGCAGGGGATCGGTGCGGATGCGCGGTGTGGTGGAGGTGGAGGAAGACGCCCGCGGGCGCACCACCTTGGTCTGCACCGAATTGCCCTACCAGGTCAACCCGGACAACCTGGTCACCAGCATCGCCGAGCAGCTGCGGGACGGCAAGATCGCCGGCATCTCCGACATCCACGACGAGTCCTCCGACCGGGGGGGCATGCGCATCGTGCTCACCCTGAAGCGCGACGCGGTGGCCAAGGTGGTGCTGGCCAACCTCTACAAGCACACCCAGCTGCAGACCAGCTTCGGGGTGAACAACCTGTCCATCGTGGACGGAGTGCCACGTACGCTGCGGCTGGATCAGCTCATCCGGCTGTACGTGGCCCACCAACTCGAGGTCGTCGTTCGGCGCACCCGCTTCCGGTTGGCCAGGGCGGAGGATCGCGCGCACCTGCTGCGGGGGTACGTCAAAGCCCTGGATGCCCTGGACGAGGTGATCGCCTTGATCCGGGCCTCGGCCTCGGCCGAGGTTGCCCGCACCGGGCTGATGGAGCTGCTGGAGGTCGACGAAGTGCAGGCCCAGGCCATCCTGGACATGCAGCTACGCCGGTTGGCCGCGCTGGAACGTCAGCGAATCTTTGACGAGCTCGCCGAGATCGAGCTGGAGATCGCCGACTTGCGCGACATCCTGGCCCGCCCCGAGCGGCAGCGGGAGATCGTGCGCACCGAGCTCACCGAGATCGTGGACAAGTTCGGCGACGCCCGGCGCAGCCGCATCATCCCGGCCGACGGCGATGTGTCGATGGAAGACCTCATCGCCCGCGAGGACGTGGTGGTCACCATCACCGAGACCGGCTACGCCAAGCGCACCAAGACCGATCTCTACCGCGCGCAGCGTCGTGGCGGCAAGGGCGTGCAGGGTGCGGGTCTGAAGACCGACGACATCGTCAGCAAGTTCTTCGTCTGCTCCACCCACGACTGGATCCTGTTTTTTACCACCAAAGGCCGGGTATACCGGGCCAAGGCCTACGAGCTGCCCGAGGCCAACCGCACCGCCCGCGGGCAGCACGTGGCGAACCTGCTGGCGTTCCAACCAGACGAGCGCATCGCGCAGGTCATCCAGATCGTCGACTACCAGGTCATGCCCTACCTGGTGCTGGCCACCAAGGGTGGGTTGATCAAGAAGTCGCGGCTGAGCGACTTCGACTCCAACCGCACCGGCGGCATCGTGGCGGTGAATCTGCGCGATGACGACGAGTTGATCGGCGCGGTGCTGTGCTCTGCCGACGACGACCTGCTGCTGGTCTCGGCCGGCGGGCAGTCCATCCGGTTCTCCGCCACCGACGAGGCGCTGCGCCCGATGGGCCGGGCCACCTCGGGCGTGCTCGGTATGCGCTTTAACGGGCAGGACGCGCTGCTCAGCCTGAACGTGGTGAAGGAGGGCACGTTCCTGCTGGTCGCGACATCGGGTGGGTACGCCAAGCGCACCGCGATGGCCGACTATCCGGTGCAGGGTCGCGGGGGCAAGGGTGTACTCACCATCCAGTACGACCGACGGCGTGGCACTCTGGTGGGCGCACTCATCGCCGACATCGACGACGAGTTGTACGCCATCACCTCCGCTGGGGGGGTGATCCGCACCACCGCCAAGGAGGTGCGCAAGGCGGGTCGGCAGACGAAGGGCGTGCGGTTGATGAACCTCGGCGAGGGAGACGCCCTCATCGCGATCGCCCGGAACGCCGACGAGTCCGGGGAGCCGGGCGACGCATCGACCCACCTGCCAGCGACACCTGAGGAGCAGTCATGAGTACTCCCTCCACCCCGTCGGGTGCCGGTCAGAGTGGCCGGGATCAGGCCAGGTCCAACTCCGGGGGTCCGCCGCCCTGGCAGCGGGGCAGCGCATCGGGCGCCAATGCCGCCGGGGGCTCCCGGGCGGCGGCGGCTAACCCGGCACCTGATACCCAACCGTCCCGGGCGGCGAACGTGCCACCCAGTCGGTCCACCGGCGGGGAGGAAGGCGGGCTCGGCGGCGGTGATCAGCGACGCGCCACCGCGGTGGTGGACGCTCCGACCAGCAATATCCGGCGCAGCGATATCCCCACCGACATGCCGGATCTCTCGCAGGCACGGCGCACCAGCCCGACCCCGCCGCGGGCGCCCAGCAGTGGCCAGCGTCAAGCGAGCCCGGCCCGCACACCGGGACGTGGACCGCGCCGGGCGGCCCTGCAGGTCAAGCACATCGACCCGTGGTCAGCGCTGAAGCTGTCGCTGGTGCTGTCGGTGGCGCTGTTTCTGGTATGGATGATCGCCGTCGGTGTGCTGTACCTGGTGCTGGACGGCATGGGGGTATGGAGCCGGATCAACACCACCTTTACCGACTTCGTCACGGTGAGCGACCCGACCACCGCAGGTAGCCAGCTCATCGGCCCGGGCCGAGTGTTCGGGGTGGCCGCCATCGTGGGCCTGGTGAACGTCGTGCTGTACACGGCGTTGGCGACGTTGAGCGCATTCGTCTACAACCTGTCCGCTGATCTCGCCGGTGGGGTGGAGGTCACCCTCACCGAACGGGACTGAGACGCGGTTTCTCATCCCGCCCGGTGGTCGGGTACCGTCAGCGCGCATCCCGGGCCTATAGCTCAGACGGTTAGAGCGCTTCCCTGATAAGGAAGAGGCCGGTGGTTCAAGTCCACCTAGGCCCACCCGAGCAGCCCGATCAGGAGGTGGATCACTGGTGAAACTGTTGGTGCTGCTGGTCGCGGTTGCAAGTGCGGTGTTCGGGTGGTCCCGGATGCGCGCGGGCCGCAACGAGGCCGACCTGTGGCATGAGGCCACCGAACCCCTGGCCGACCAGCAAGCCAGGACCTCCTCGGGGACGTAGCTCAATTGGCAGAGCACTGCCTTTGCAAGGCAGGGGTTAGGGGTTCGATTCCCCTCGTCTCCACCGCAGGATTCGCAGTGCGACACCGGCTACGCATCGTGATCGCCCTACGGCTGGCCATCGACAGCCTCCCTCGGCCCAGGGCGCCCGGACACTCCCGCCCACCAGCACAGGCACGCCGTACCGCAGGACCCTTCCCCACTGGGCAACGAACCAGATTACGCGGACCTTCGTAGCGATTCGCGTTTGCTGTTAGAACACTTGTTCGATAGTATGGGTGTCATGGAGGGGATGTTGCGTTCGGGGGAGGTCCGCCGTTGGCGTGAGCAACTCCTCGGTGCCCGCACCCGCGCGGGGGGGGGGAACTCGCCGATGACGCTGCACGGGTCGAGTTGATCGCCGACCTCGAGTTGATCAAGTCCGCTGCGTGCGCGGTGCAGGCGGAGTTGGCGGTGGCGCTGCAGGACTCGGTGCGCTCCCGGGAGGCCGCTGCCGGTGTTCCCGCGCCACGACGAGGGCGTGGGGTGGCCGCCCAGGTGGCCCTGGCCCGGCAGGAGTCCCCGCACCGCGGCCAGATGCTGCTCGGCCTGGCCCGTGACCTGCACACCGATCTGGGGTGCACCCGGGTGGCGTTGCGTGAGGGCAGGCTCAGCGAGTACGGGGCCACCCTGGTGGCCCGGGAGACGGGGTGCCTGGGTCGTGAGGACCGCGCACACGTGGACCAGGCGGTGTGTGGTGACGCCGATCTCCTCGACGGACTGGGCACCGCACGCCTGAGCGCGGAACTGCGGCGACGGGTGTACGCCACCGATCCTGGTGCCTTCACCCGCCGAGCCCGCCACGCGGAGTCCGAGCGGCACGTGCGGCTGAGTCCCGCACCGGACACCATGACCTACCTGACGGCGCTGCTGCCGGTCGCGCAGGGCGTCGCCGCGTACACCGCGCTGGGCCGCGACGCCGACACCCTCCGCGCCACCGGGGCGGGGGACCGGACCCGAGGTCAGGTGATGGCCGACCTCCTCGTGCAGCGGCTGACAGGCCAGCACACCGCGTCGGGCGTGCCCATCTCCGTTGACCTGATCGTTTCCGACGCCACCCTGCTCGGGTCCGGGGTCCAGCCCGCGGTGATCCCCGGATACGGGCCGGTCCCCGCCCAGGTGGCCCGGGAGATGGTCGCGACCTCCCTCACCGGCAACGACGAGCACAGCAACGGTGGACCCACACTCCCGACCTGGCTGCGGCGGGTCTACACCAACCCCGGCGGGCAACTCCTCGCGCTGTCCACCCGCAGCCGATTCACCGCCGACGGCCTCGCCGACCTGCTCCGGATCCGTGACCAGGGCCTGTGCCGCACACCATGGTGCGACGCCCCCGCCCGCCACAACGACCACATCATCCCCGCAGCCCATGAAGGGCCGACCACGGCGGCCAACACCCAACAACTCTGCGAAGCGTGCAACTACACCAAACAAGCCCTGGGCTGGACCGCGCACACCGTGCCCGGCGCCCGCCACACCGTGGAGACCACCACCCCGACCGGTCACCGCTACCGGTCCCGAGCCCCAGCGCCACCCACACCGGCACCCGCCGCCATCTCCACCCGCACACCAGTCGGCGTCGTGGAAATCCAACTCACCGCGCTCCTCGCGGCATGAACCTGCGCCCCACACACGACGCTAGTTGGTCGCGTGGATCGTGTCCCGGGTCTCGGCTGGCGAGTCATAGGAGACGCCCAGGACGATCGAGCGGGCACCGCCGCTTTAACTCGCGGGTGGGCAATGCTCGGTCCCGGGTTGCCCTCGGCGGCGATGACCTCGTGGGGTGTCGGCGGGGTGGCTACCGTCGTCATCATGCGCACCGTGTTCGCACCCTGCCTCGCTGCCTGCGCCGCACTACTCGTGAGCTGCACCGCCGCACCGGTCAGCCCCGCGCCGAGCGTGACAGCCAGCCCGACAACGTCGTCGTCAACGACTCCGGCCGCCACCGCCCCGCCCAGCACCACTCCGCCCAGCACCGCCCCGCCCACGACCCCGGCTGCGCCACCGGCGCTCCCTCCGGTGCCCACCCCCGCGCGGCTGGGAACGTGTCCGTACTTGACAGCACAGCAGGTCGCACAGTTCAACGGTGAATTGGTTCCCGAGGTGCAGCTGGACGCCGGATCCACCCCGCCGGCCTGCTTCTTCTCCCAGAATGGTGGGGGCCAGCAGCTCAGCGTCTGGGTGTTCCGCGCCAGCACACCCGAACAAGCAACCGCCGCGGTTGACCGGGCCGCCCCGGTGGCGACTACCGACCCGGCTGATCAACCCCCGGGGTGGACCGGTGGCAGCACGGGAGGGCCTGGGGGAGCGGTGTATGCCGTGGCCAAAGTGTCGGTGGCGGTGATCGTCATCTCCAACCAAGCGCAGTCGATCAAGGCCCGCAGGGTGGCCGAGCAGGTCATTACCGCTCTGGGGTTGTGACCGGCTCAGGTGCCTCGTCGGGCCGCCGGCGGTCCTGCACCCGGGGTGGAGCGGGAGCCGGTGGTGGGGAGATCGGCCGCGGCGGGGCCAGCACCGCCGCAGCCACCGCACCCACCACCGGCAGCAGCCACGGCCAGCGGCGTCGGGCGCGGGTGGAGCGCCTCAGTGTTCGGAACATGCTGATCAGTCTGCCTGCCGCCCGCCGCGGCGCCGCACCCGGAGCCGGAGATGGCAGAATGGCTGTCGTGAGCACTCCAACACATCAGACCTTGGCACCAGCCACCGCGACAGCCACCTTGCACACCAACCGGGGTGATATCCGCCTCGCCCTGTTCGGCAACCACGCGCCCAAGACGGTGGCCAACTTCGTCGGACTTGCCGAGGGGTCCTCGGCCTATTCCGATTCCAACGCCGCCGGCAGCACGTCCGGGCCGTTCTACGACGGTTCGGTCTTTCACCGGGTGATCGCGAACTTCATGGTGCAGGGTGGCGACCCCACCGGCACCGGCCGAGGCGGTCCCGGCTATACCTTCGGCGACGAGTTCCACCCCGAACTGCAGTTCGACCGGCTGTACTTGTTGGCCATGGCCAACTCCGGACCCGGAACCAACGGCTCGCAATTCTTCATCACCACTGACAAGACCCCGCACCTCAACCGCAAGCACACCATCTTCGGTGAGGTTGCCGACCCCGACTCCCGCGCCGTCGTCGACGCCATCTCCGCCTCGCCCACAGATCGTTCTGACCGTCCGGTCGAGCCGGTCTTCATCGAACGCGTCACCGTCGAACAGGCCTGAGCGGCCACGGTGAGCACGCCGGGTTGGGGTCCGTCGGACGCGGGACCGGGGGGCGCCGGGCTCGGTGCCGGCGCGACACCCGTGGCGATGACCTGCTACCGGCACCCCGAGCGCGCCACCGGCTTGCGCTGCACCCGGTGCGGCCGTCCGACCTGCCCGGAGTGCCTGCGCGAGGCCGCTGTCGGGTTTCATTGTGTGACCTGCCTCGCGCAGGGCCAACGCGACGTCCGCTCCACCAGCACGGTCGCCGGTGCCCGCCTGATCACTGGCGCACCCCTGCTCACCTACGGGCTGATCGGGCTGAACGTCCTCATGTACCTGCTCACCGCCGTGCTGGCGGGCAGCGCCACCGATAATGCCGCGTCGACGTTCTTCCAGAGCTACGGCTTGTTCCCCTACGGCGTCGCCGACGGGCAGCTGCTGCGCCTGGTGATTAGCGGCTTCCTGCAGTACGGACCACTGCACCTACTGGTCAACATGTACGCGCTCTACATCCTGGGCCGTGAGATGGAGACCGTCCTGGGCCGGGTGCGGTTCGCGGCGTTGTACGCCCTGGCCCTGCTCAGTGGCTCCGCGGCGGTGATGGCGTTCCAGTCGCCGACCAGCCTCACGGTGGGCGCCTCCGGTGCAGTGTTCGGGCTGATGGGCGGCTTCGCTGTGGTGCTGTTTCGGTTGCGTCGCAGCCCCGGCCCGATATTGACCATCATCGCGTTGAACGTGGCATTGAGCGTGCTCGTCCCGGGGATCTCGTTGTGGGGTCACCTCGGCGGGCTGGTCGCTGGCGCCCTGGCCACCGCGGTGCTGGTCTACGCCCCGCCCCGACGACGGGTTCCCGTCCAGGTAGGGGGCCTGCTCACCTTGACCTTGCTGGCGGTGGCCGTGACCGCGTTACGGGTGGCGGCGCTGCGCCCTGCGCTGGGTTTGTGACCTGAATCGGCGCGCGCGTCAGCGCGACGACAACGCCGAGAGCGCGGTCAGCACGTCGCGCGGATCGGCGCCGAGATCCGCGCGGGTCAGCAGCAACAGCGCACCGCTGCGCTCGGGGGTGTCGTAGGGGGTGATCTCCAGGACGGGGACGTCCCTGCCCAGCCGGCGGGTGCGCACGACCTCCACCCGTTCCACCTGCGACCAGGCCAACCGGTGAGTCGTGCGCGGTCCGCGCACGACGAGTCCCGCAGCGTCGGCGGCCAACCGGGGCCGCAACCGCGCACCCAGAGCGGCCACGCCGAGCAGGCCGGCAGCGGCGAGCGTCAGCAGCACCTGACCGGGCCGGTCCGGTGCCAGGTACGCCAGCACCGCAGCCAGCCCACCGCACAAACCGACGACCGCCACGGCGGCGGGTTTGGCTGACCATTGGCGTGGCACCTGCTGACCAGCCGAGGCCGACTGTCCACAGGAGTTGTCCACAATGGGGATGAGTTACACCGGTGTAAGGACTGGCGTGCTCAGCGCCAGCGCATCGTCATGAGCAGGCCGATCACCATGAGGGCAAACCCGATGAGGAAGTTCCACGACCCGAGCGCCGTCAAGAACGGGATTCGGTCCCCGGCGAGGTAGTTCAGCACCAACCACACCAGACCCAGCAACATCACCCCGAGCATCACGGCGATGTATACCGGGTGCGAGGGGCCGGCCTTGGACTTCACCGAGGTCCGGGCGCCACCCGCGGCGGGGTAGGCGGGCTTCCTGCGTACCTTCGACTTGGGCATGACGTCCTCGGGTTGGGTGCTGGGCTTGGCGAACTGGGCAGGGCGCGCCCTGTAGACACGTTACCGTGGTGAGCAGGGTGTGGATTGCGGGCAGTGAAGGGGCCGGACACGATGGGTAGGCAGGCCTGGCAGGTTTCGGTTGCCTTGGTGTGCCTGCTCGTCGGGTTACTGCTCGCCACGACGAGGGAGGCGGCCCAGGGTGGGCAGCTGCGTAGTGCCGGCACCACCCGACTGTCCGACCTGGTGCGCAGCGCGCAGGTGTCAGTGGACTCCGTCGAGGTCCAGCGCAGTCAACTGCTAGCCCGCGTCGATGCGGCCCAGCGCAGCGCCGGAGATCGCAACGCGGGGGTGGCCCAGAACATCGGCCGAGCTGACCAGCTCGCCACGGCGGCCGGACTCACTGCGATGGCCGGACCTGGCTTGACCGTCACCCTCACCGACGCCGCGCGGGACGCCAACGGGCGGTACCCGGCCGGTGCCTCGCCGGACGACCTGGTGGTGCACCAGCAGGACCTGCAGAGCGTGCTGAACGCGCTGTGGGCTGGCGGCGCCGACGCTGTGGCCGTGCAGGACCAGCGGCTGGTGGCCACCTCGGCGCCGAGGTGCATCGGCAATACGCTATTGCTACACGGTCGCACCTATAGTCCGCCCTACGTCGTCACGGCGATCGGCGAGTCGCGCCGGCTGTTGGATGCACTGCGTGCCGAAAGGGGGGTCGCCATCTATCGTCAGTATGTGGCGCGGTTCGGTCTCGGGTACGTGGTCGATACTGCCGATCAAATTACCGTGCCCGCCTACACAGGTTCGGTCACGGTGAGTCGAGCCCAGGAGGTACCTCGGTGAGCACCGCAGTGCAGCAGGCACCCCCGTCGCCGTCGCCGCGGCCTTCCCGGCACCGCGGCGACCGGGTGCGCAGCGCCATCCGAGGGGTCGGGGAGCTCTTCATCACCGTCGGCCTGGTCATGCTGCTGCTGGTGGTCTACGAGGTGTATTGGACGAACCTGGTCTCCGCGGGCAAGCAACAGGCTGCGGCGAGCACCTTGGACCAAGAGTGGGCCAAGGGAGACAACCCGCTCATCGCCGCCCCGAACCCGGCTCCGGCCGCTGCAGCCGCCCCGGCCGCTGGAGCGCCTGCCGCCCAACGCAGCAGCTCCTACGCCGTGGCGCCTGGCCAGGGCTTCGCGAAGCTCTACATCCCCTCCTTCGGCCCGGACTACCAGTTCACCGTGCTCGAAGGCACCGATGCGCAAACCCTCGATGCCGGACCGGGGCATTACACGGGCACCGCATTCCCTGGTGAGCTGGGCAACTTCGCGGTAGCTGGGCACCGGGTGGGCAAGGGTGCACCGTTCAATGACCTGGACCTGCTGCGTTCCTGCGATGCGATCATTACCGAGACCGCTGATTCCTGGTTCGTCTACCGAGTGTTGCCGATGGCCGACGAGGTGCCCGGCTGGGCCGGCGGCAAGGGCGCCAGCGCGGCCACCTGCTCCGGCAACGGGGGCAGCGCCAAGGTGGCACCGCTGGGTGGCGCCTACACCGGGGTAGTCGGCCAGGAGATTGTGGATCCCTCCCAAAGTCAGGTGATCGCGCCGGTGCCCAACTCCAGCGCGTCGCCGGACCCCGCCCAGGGCGCTGCCCTGCTGACGCTCACCACCTGTCACCCCCGCTTCTCCGCCCAGCAGCGCCTGATCATCCACGCGGTACTGGTCAAGACGTGGGCGAAGAACGGCACACCCCAGGGCCAGTTGCCGCCTGAAATGTCTGAGCGCTGAGATGTACGCCTGGATCTGGCGCACCCTGCCCGGGCCGGTGGTGGTCCGACTGCTGCTCGCCCTGCTGCTGGCGACCGCGGTCTTGGCGCTGCTGATGATGGTGGTGTTCCCGGCAGTGGATCCGCTGCTGCCGTTCAACAACGTGTCGGTCAACTAGGGTTTTGCGACAAGCGCGGGTCTGAGTTTGGTCTGAGCTGGGCGGGACCCGCGTAACGTGGCGGCCCATGCGGATTCTCGTCGTCGACAACTACGACAGCTTCGTCTTCAACCTGGTGCAGTATCTCGGCCAGCTCGGAGTCGACGTCGACGTAGTGCGCAACGACGAGCCCGCGCTCGCCGACATCACCGCCTACGACGGGGTGTTGCTCAGCCCGGGGCCGGGCACCCCTGAGCGGGCCGGGGCCAGCGTCGAACTGGTGCACACCAGCCTGCGTAGAGCCATTCCGCTGCTCGGCGTATGCCTGGGGCACCAGGCCATCGGGGTGGCCTTCGGGGCGACAGTGCAGCGCGCCCCTGAGCTGCTGCACGGCAAGACAAGCCGGGTCGAGCACGACGGCAGCGGGGTGTTCACCGGCCTGCCACAACCGTTCACCGCGACCCGCTACCACTCGCTGACGGTACGTCCGGACACGGTGCCGGCCGAGCTCGTCGTCACCGCCCGAACTGCGACTGGGGTGGTGATGGGTCTTCGGCACCGACGCGCCCCGATCCACGGGGTGCAGTTCCACCCTGAGTCGGTGCTCTCCGAGGGTGGGCACCGGCTGCTGGCCAACTGGTTACGGCTCTGCGGGCACAGCGTGCCGGAATCGCTGGTGCGCCAGCTGGAGCAGGCCGCTGCCGCCGCCTGGGGTGAACTGGGCGAGGTAAGCCCCGCCGGGGTGTAACAACCCCGGTGGGTGCGTTGTCGACCGGCCCTCTGGTCCGTGTGCCGGGCTCAGCCACCCGGTCGAGGCGTAGGTGGCGTGCTGGTGGGTGGGGCGGTCGTGGTGGTGGTGGTGGTGGTGGGCGCCGGGCTGGACGACGGTGCGGGCGGCGGTGTGGTGGTGGGCGCCGGCAGTTCACCGTAAACGAGGTTGACGGCAACGTTGGGGGCAACCGCCGTCCCAGCCGCGGGCGTCTGGCCGCCGACCACACCGTTTTGGGCCGGGTCAGTCACCGGCGTGGGGGTAGCGGTGACGTTGGCGCCGCCGCCGGTGTAGCCGGCGGCCTGCAAGGTCGCCAGCACCTCGGGCAGCTTCTTGCCGCGAAGTTCGGGCATCAGGATGCGGTTGGCACTGGACACGCTGATCGTGACCGTGTCGCCCTTGGCGGCCTGGGTGGCGCCCACCGGGTCCTGAGCCACCACCTCACCCTTGGCCTTGGCTGAGTCGGCTGGTACAGCACGCACCCCGAATCCGGCAGCCTCCAGGTTCGCGGTGGCGTCGGCCTGGCTTTGCCCCAGTACTGACGGCACCCGAACCGGTGCCTTTCCACTGCTCACCACCAATGCCACCGCACCACGGAGGTCGACCCGGCTCCCAGCGGTGGGCGCAGCGCTGATCACCGAGCCGGCCGGCACAGTGTCCGAGGGTTGCATCGTGGGGTTGGGGGCGGCGACCAGCCCGGCCGCGGTGAGCGCCGCGGTGGCCTGCTCCAGGGTGAGCCCGTCCAGGCTGGGTACCTGCACCTGTTGTGGACCGGAGGAGATCAGCAACGACACGATGCTGCCTTGGTTGACTTGCACGCCGGCCCGGGGGTCGGTGCGCACCGCGTAGCCATCCGGGACGCTCGGATCAGGCACTGAGGTGACCGAGACCTGCAACCGCAGGCTGGGACTCTTCAACGCGTCCTGCGCCTGCAGCGAGGTCTGGCCCGCGACGGCAGGCACGACCACCCGCTTGGGTTGACCACCCCCGTTGAGCTGGTATAGGAACACCCCGAGCAGTGCGACCAGGGCAACGCCCAGCAGGCCGGCGAGCGCCAGCAGCACCGGGCGCCGACGTCGACTGTCGGTCCCGCCGTCCTCGGCCGGGCCGGGCACGGGCCCCCGTTCGACCTGGTGTCCGACGCCGAGCCCGGCCGGGATAGCACCCAGGATCTCGGTGCGGTCGTCGTCGGTCATGATCGCGGGGGCGGTGGGTCGCTGCCCGGCCAGCACCCGGACGAGGTCCGTGCGCATCTCGCCGGCCGACTGGTATCGGTTGGCCGGGTTCTTGCTCATCGCCTTCAAGACGATCGAGTCGAGGGTGCCCGCAACGCTGGCGTCGAGCTGGGACGGCGGCCGTGGGTCCTCGCGGACGTGCTGGTAAGCCACGGCCACCGGTGAATCACCGGTGAATGGGGGCTCCCCGGTCAGCAGCTCGTACAGCACGCAGCCGGCCGCGTAGACGTCTGAGCGGGCGTCGACCTGCTCGCCACGGGCCTGTTCGGGGGACAGGTACTGGGCGGTGCCGATCACCGAGGCGGTTTGCGTCATCGTCGATGCGCCGTCGGCGATGGCCCTGGCAATGCCGAAGTCCATCACCTTCACCGCCCCAGCACGGTTGATCATGACGTTCGCCGGCTTGACGTCGCGGTGCACGATGCCGTTGCGGTGGCTGAAGTCCAATGCCGCGCATACGTCGCCCATCACCTCCATTGCGCGGCGTGGGGTGAGCGGCCCGTCGTTACGCAGGATGTCGCGCAGGGTCTCCCCGTCCACCCGCTCCATGACGATGTAGGGCAGCGGACCCTCCGGGGTGTCGGCCTCACCGGTGTCGTACACCGCGACGATGGCGGGGTGGTTCAGGGCGGCCGCATTCTGCGCCTCCCGCCGGAAACGCAGGTAGAACGACGGGTCCCTGGCCAGGTCGGCGCGCAAGACTTTGACGGCCACAGCCCGGTCCAACCGCAGATCGCGCCCGGCGTGCACCTCCGACATTCCACCGAAGCCCAGCGTCTCGCCCAACTCGTAGCGGTCGGAGAGGTTCTTGGGTATGCTCATGGTGGCCCGGCCGTCGCGGTCGTAGCGCCGCCCGGGGTGGCGGTGGGCAAGCCAGCGGTAGTCGGAGGGCTGGGCGGCGCAGTCGTGGGCAGTGGCGTGGTGGTCGGCGCACGTGTCGTCGTGCTAGGTGGCGTGGTCGGTGGTGGCGGTGTGGTGGTGGGTGGCGGCGTGGTTGGTGGCGGTGTGGTGGTCGGTGCGGTGGTCCGCAGCAGTGTCGTGGTCGGGGCCAGGGTGCTCGGCGGGGTGCTCACCGTGCTCGTCACCGATGCGGAGGTGGGGACTGGCGTTGTCGCCGGTGCATTGCCCCCACCGCCGGCACCGTTGAGCAGCAGGTACGCCACCAGGGCGATCAGTCCGAGGGCGAGCACCGCGGCAAGCACCAGCAGCGCCCCGCGGGCGCGGCCGCGCGCCGGCTGCCCCGGCGCGGCACCAGCAGCACCCCGGCCTGACCCTGGCTGCCCCGCCCGGACCGGCACGGCCGGTGGCAGTGCTGTGGTGGCGGCGCCGGTCTGCTGCCCCATCGCGCGCGTCGGCGCCCCCGCTGCGTCGAGCGCCTGGGTCGCGGCGAGCCCGCCGGCCACAGCTGCCGCCCCTGCGGCGCCAGCAGCAGCCGCACCACGCCACCCGGCGGGCAGCGGCGCGCGGGAACCGGCCCGCACAGCGGCGACGGCATCGGCGAACTCACCCCCGCTGCGGTAGCGCTGCTCGGGGTCTTTGGCCAGGGTCACCATCAGCAGGTCGCGGACCGGGTCGGGCACGTCGGTCGGCAGCGGTGGGGGGGTGTCGCGGATGTGCATCATCGCCACGGTCAGCGCGTTGTCGGAGGTGAACGGCCGTCGGCCGGACACCGCCTCGTACCCCACCACGCCGAGGGAGTACACGTCGCTGGCCGGCCCAGCCACCTGACCCAGAGCCTGCTCAGGAGCGATGTACTGAGCGGTGCCCATCACCATCCCGGTACGGGTGACGGGCGCGGCGTCCACCGCCTTGGCGATGCCGAAGTCGGTAATCTTGACCTGGCCAGCCGGGGTGATGAGGATGTTGCCGGGCTTGACGTCGCGGTGCACGACCCCGCGGGCGTGTGCGGCCTGCAGCGCGCGCCCCGTCTGCTCCAACATGTCCAGGCTGCGTTCCAGCGCCACCGGTTCCCCCCGCGCCAGCACCGCCGAGAGTGGTTCGCCCTCGACCAGCTCCATGACCAGGTAGGCCGTCTCTTGCGCGCCATCCTCCAACGAGCTGGTCTCGCCGTAGTCATAGACCCCGGCGACCCCGGGGTGGTTCAGCCCTGCCGCCGTTCGCGCCTCCACGCGGAAGCGGTCCAGGAATTCCTGGTCGGCGGAAATCTCCGGCTTGAGCACCTTGACCGCGACCCGGCGGTGCAACCGGGTATCCATCGCCTCCCATACCTCGCCCATCCCCCCGGTCGCGATGCGACTGGTCAGGCGGTAGCGCTCGGCGAGCTCTGCTCCCGGGGACAGGTGCACCGCTCACCGCCGCCCTTGCAGCGCTGCGGCGATGACGGCTCGACCGACCGGGGCGGCCACCGAGCCCCCGGTGGCTGCCAGCGCCCGGTTGCCGCCGTTTTCCACCAGCACGGCCACCGCCACCTGCGGATCGTTGGCCGGGGCAAAGGCGATGTACCAGGCGTGCGGCGGGGTGTTGCGGGGGTCGGTGCCGTGCTCGGCGGTGCCGGTCTTGGAGGCGATCTGCACGCCGTTGATCTTGCCCTGGTTGCCCGCCTGGTCCTCGGCCCCGATCATCAACTGGGTTAGGGTCGCGTTCACCTTCGGGTCGATGGACTGGCCCAGTGAGCGCGGCGACGTGGTCGCCAATGGAGACAGGTCGGGGCCTTGCAGCTGGCGGACCAGGTGGGGCTGCATACGCATCCCCCCGTTGGCCACCGTGGCGGCGATGACAGCGTTCTCCAGCGGGGTGAGTCGCACGTCACGCTGGCCGATGCTGCTCTGGGCGAGGGCGGCGTCGTCGGGGATGTCGCCCACGGCGGAGTCCGCCACTGGCAGCGGGATATCCGGGGTGCCCTGGCTGATTCCGAGCGCGCTGGCCTGTGCGCGGAGCGCGTCGGCGCCGGTGCTGATGCCCAACTCGGCGAAGGCGGTGTTGCAGGAGCGGGCAAATGCGTCGGTGAGCGAGGCGGTGGCGCCGGAGCCGCAGGTGGAACCGTTGTAATTCTCCAGGGTGGTGTTGGTGCCCGGGAGGGTGATCCGCGGGCTGGCGGTCAGCTGGGTGTCCGGGGTGGTGTTGCCCGAGGCGAGCGCGGCCGCGGTCAGCACCACCTTGAACGTGGAACCCGGCGGGTAGGTCTGAGACAGCGCGCGGTTGCTCAACGGGTTGGCCGGGTCGCGTTGCAAGGCGTCCCAGGCTGCGGTCCGGGTGGCGGGGTCGGCGCTGGCCAACGGGTTGGGGTCATAGCTGGGCGTGCTGACCAGGGCCAGAATGTCCCCGGTGCGGGGGGCGATGGCCACCACGGCACCGGTGTAACCGGCCGCCGTCATCTGGTCGTAGGCCGCTTGCTGCACCTGCGGGTCCAGCGTGAGAACCACGTTGCCCCCTCGAGGATCGCGGCCGGCGATGAGGTCGAACAGCCGACGTCCGAACAACCTGTTGTCTGAGCCGTTGAGCACCGGGTCCTCCGCGCGCTCGATGCCTGACGTGGAGTACTGCAACGAGTAGTAACCGGTGGCCGGTGCGTACGCGGCGGGGTTGGTGGGATAGGTCCGCTGGTACTTGATCCGCCCGCCTGTCGCGGTGGATGACGCGAGCACCTGTCCGCCCGCGGAGATCTGGCCACGCTGACGGGAGTACTCCTCGAGCAGGACCCGCTGGTTGCGGGGGTCGGCCCGCAACCGGTCGGCGGCGAACACCTGGACGTAGGTGATGTTGGCGAGCAGCACCGTGATCAGCACCATGACGGCCAGCGCCACACGGCGCAGCGGGGTGTTCATCGCGTCGCCCTCATCCGGTCCGCCGCACCATCTGGGTGGGTGCCTCGGCGATCGGGGCCGGTGCACTGGCCCGCGCCGGCCGGGTCGGAGTGGGGCGGCGGGCGGCGTCGGAAATGCGCAGCAGGATCGCCACCAAGGCGTAATTGGCCACCAACGAGGAGCCGCCGTAGGACAGGAACGGTGTCGTGAGCCCGGTGAGCGGAATCAGCTTGGTCACCCCGCCCACCACGACGAAGACCTGCAGGGCCATGGTGAAGGCGAGCCCGCTGGCCAGCAGTTTGCCGAAGGTATCGCGGACGGCGACCGCGGTGCGGAAACCCCGTAGGACGAGCAGGGCGTACAACATGAGCAGTGCGGCCAACCCGATGAGGCCCAGCTCCTCCCCGACGGTGGCGACGATGAAGTCGGTCTTCGCGAAGGGAACCGTCTCCGGGCGCCCCGCGCCGAGGCCGGTACCGCCCAGCCCGCCGGTGCCGAGCCCGAACAATGACTGCGACACCTGATAACCAGTGGTGTCGTAGGTGGCGAAGGGGTCCAGCCAGGTCGTCACCCTGACCTGCACGTGCCCGAACAGCTTGTAGGCCACGACGGAGCCCGCGGCGAAGAAGATGCCGCCCACCAGCAGCCAGCTGACTCGTTCAGTCGCGATGTAGATCATCACCAGCACGGTGCCGAAGATCAGCAACGAGGTGCCCAGGTCCTTCTCGAACACCAGCACACCTAGTGAGAGACCCCAGGCGAGCAGCATCGGTCCCAGGTCGCGAGCCCGGGGCAGGTCCACCCCCAGCACTCGGCGGCCAGCGGTGGTGAACAAATCCCGTTTGGCGACCAGGAACGACGCTACGAAGATGAGGATCAGGATCTTGGCGAACTCCCCGGGTTGAATGGAGAAGCCGGGCAGCCTGATCCAGATTTTCGCCCCGTTGACCTCACTGAACCGGGCTGGTAACACAGCGGGCAGGGCCAGAGCCACCAGGCCCACCAGTCCCAGGGTGTACCCGTAGCGGGCTAGACCGCGGTGCTCACCCACGATGCGCAGTACCGCCACGAATACCGTCAGCCCGGCGGCTGTCCAGACGATCTGCTGATTGGCATCACCGGAGGGCACCGGCTTGCCGAGTTGGGCGGCCATTTCCTGGCTCGCGAGGTCGAGCCGGTGGATGAGGACCAGGCCCATCCCGTTCAGCAGTGCCACGCACGGCAGCACCAGCGGGTCGGCGTACGGGGCAAGCCGCCGCACGGCCAGGTGAGCCAGGGTGAACAGCATCAGGTAGGCCGCACCGTACTTCAGCAGATCGGTGGTGACAGCCTGGGACTTGGTGGCTTCGACCAGGGCGAGCGCGGTGGTGGTGATCACCGCGGCGAAGGCCAGCAGTACCAGCTCCGCGCCGCGCCGCGTCGGCTGCTTTGGGGCGGGCATCACGCCGATCCCCCCCGGCGGACTGCTCGGGCTAGCGGTGGTGGTCATCAGCGTGGCATCCGGCAGGTTTGCCCGGGCTGCTGGGTGGGCACCGCGAGATCGGTGCCTGGTGGCGTCGCGGTGGTGGCGGAGCTGGCACTGGGGGCCTGGGGCGTCGTGCCGGTGGCCGTTGTGGTGCTCGGCGGAGCCGGCGCGCTGGGGGCGGGTGTACTGGGGTCCGGAGTGCTGGAGGCCGGTGTGCTGGGTGCCGGCTCAGTGGCTGCAGGCTCCGTGCCGCATACCGGTAACAACGAATCGGCGGCCAGCCTGCTCAGCTGGCTGCGAGCCTGCTCCTGCGACCCGCCGGGCAGCCCGGCGGTGACCTGGGTGCGGGCCGAGGGGCGCAGGTCCTGCACGGCGAGGGTGGCGCAGCTGGGCCCGGCGTCGGTGGGGGTGGTCACCCGCAGCGGCGCGCCGCGGTCCAGGCATCCCTGCAGCACCACCTGCTGCAGGGAAACGCCGAGCACCGATCCGGGCAGACCCTGCAGGACGGCCACGGTGCCATTGCGTTCACCCAGGTAGTAGTTGGACTTGAACCACGCCCGGCCACCCAGCACTGCCGCCACCCCCACGGCCAGGGCCAAGACGAGCACGAGCAGCAGGCCGCGACGGCTGATCCGGCGGCGTGCCGGCTCGGGGGTGTCGGGTTCGACCCGGCGCGGCGAGGCGCGGGAGGGATTGACGGCGGCCGCCCGGCCGGCGGAGGTGTTGGGAACTGAGCCGTCGTCCTCGACACCGGAAACAGCTCCGCCCACGATCGGCAGGTCCTGGCCGTATTCGACGTCCACCACGTCGGCCACGATCACGGTGATGTTGTCTGGTCCACCACTGCGCAAAGCCAGCTCGATGAGCCGGTCGGCGCTGTCCTGGGGGTCGGGGATCTGCAGGCCCTCGACCAGGGTGTCCGTGCTGACCACGCTGGAGAGTCCGTCCGAGCACAGCAGGTACCGGTCGCCGGCCCTGGCCTCCCGCATGGTCAGCGCCGGCTCCACGTCGTCGCCGTTGAGTGCGCGCAGGATCAGGGAGCGTTGGGGGTGGCTGGCCGCCTCGTCGGCGGACAGCCGCCCCTCGTCGATCAGCGATTGCACAAAGGTGTCGTCGTGGGTGATCTGCGTCAGGTCCCCGTCGCGCAACAGGTAGGCGCGGGAGTCGCCGACATGGGCGAGGCCCAGCCGGTTGCCGGCGAACAGCACCGCGGTCAGGGTGGTGCCCATCCCGGTCAGCTCGGGGTCCTCGGCAACCAGCTCGATGATCGCGTCGTTGCCGGCCAGCACCGCGTCCGCCAGCTGCGACAGCAGGTCACGGCCGGGTTCGTCCTCGTCCAACGGCGCGACGGCGGCGATGACCACCTTGGACGCCACCTCGCCGCCAGCGTGCCCACCCATCCCGTCCGCCACGGCGAGCAGTCGCGGCCCGGCGTAGACGGAGTCCTGGTTGTTCGAGCGGACCAGTCCCCGGTCGCTTCGGGCGGCGTAGTTCAGGACGAGGGTCACGGGCGAAGCTCGATCACAGTCTTGCCCACCCGGACCGGGGTGGCCAGCGGAACCTTCACCGGGGAGGTCACCTTGTCCCGGTCGAGGTAGGTGCCGTTCGTGGAGCCAAGGTCCTCCACATACCAGTCGGTGCCGCGCGGGGATAGTCGGGCGTGGCGGGTGGAGGCGTAGTCGTCGGTCAGCACCAGGGTGGAGTCGTCGGCTCGACCGAGCAGCACCGCTTGGGTTCCCAGGGTGATCCGGGTGCCGGCCAGCGCGCCCTGGGTGACGACGAGTTGGCGGGCGACCTTGGCCCCGCGCGGGGCGGGCCGTGCCGCCGCGCGCTTGCCGGACGCCCCGACCGCCACCCGGAAACCAGACGCCGCATACAGATCGGTGCGAAGAACCCGCAGCACGGCGAACACGAACAGCCACAGCAGGATCAGGAAGCCGCCGCGGGTCAGCTGCAGGATGAGGCCTTGCACCGCGCGCTGCACCTGCCTCTCGTCGTCTCGTGCTGACCAGACCGTCACGCCGCGCCCATTTGCGGCAGCGTGCAGTGACGATACTGCCGTGGGGTGCGGCGCCGTGGCGCCCGACGCCCGGGTCAGCCCCAGATGCGGACCACGATGCTGGAGTTGCCTGCCCGCACAATGTCACCGTCGGCCAGCTGCCAGTGCTGAACAGGCGACCCGTTCACCGTGGTGCCGTTGGTGGACCCGAGGTCGGTGAGCATGGCAACCTGGCCGTCCCAGGTGATCTCCAGGTGCCGCCGTGACACCCCGGTGTCGGCGAGACGGAACTGAGCGTCCTGGCCGCGCCCGATGACGTTGACCCCGGACTTGAGTTGGTAGCTGCGCCCGGACCCGTCCTCCAGGTGCAGTGCTCCGGTGAGTTCGGCGGCGTAACCCGGCCCGGCGCCGTAGCCCTGGTCGCCGTAGCCCTGATCGTTGTAGCCCTGGCCACCGCCGTAGCCCTGCCCACTGCCGTAGCCCTGGCCACCGCTGTAACCCTGGTCGTAGTACCCGTGGCCGCTGTTCCAGCCGCCCTGTTGGGGCGCACCGTAGCCGCCCGGACCGTAATCCTGGCCGGCGTTCTGACCGGGATAACTCTGCGGTGCCTGGGCCGACCACTCACCCGCCGGCGGCGAAGCGGACCAGCCACGATGGGGATCCCAGCTGGCCGGCGGCCGCTCGGCCGGCCCGTCCTGACCGGGGTTGGGTGGATGGCCGGGTGTGGGGCTCATGGCAGCGGCTCCTGGGTGTGCGGGCGGCGAATCGGCGGTGTCGTGCGAGGCGTCGGGGTCGACGCTGGAGCTGGTCCGGAACTGACCGGTGTGCAGAGCAGCGGAGGTCTCGAAACCGACGGCGATGTCGCCGTAGGTTTGCCACTGCTGTTCGGCGATGTACCCGGTCAGCCAACGGACCAAGATGCCGCCGACCTCCTGGCGGTCCTCGGCGAGCTGGGCGTGGTCGCTGGGGCTGAGGGTCACGGTGAAGCGGTTGGGCGCGAGCCAATGTCCGCCATCGAGCTGTCGAACCCCGTCCGTCACCTCACGCTGCAGTGCCTGTTCCACCTCACGACGGACCACGCTGCCACCGAAGACCCTGGCAAAGCCGTCGCCGACGGCGCCTTCCAGCTTGCGCTCGAAGCGTTCCACGATTCCCACGGTCACCTCCTCGCCCGGCAGCCGGTCCCGCGCGCCTGCTGGCGCGCGACGTCCTGCGATGGTATCCGTCGTCGCCCGCAGCGGTAGCGCGGTCGGCGTCACCCACCGTGTTAGCCTTCACGGCGTTGCTCGGGCGAGTGGCGGAAATGGCAGACGCGCACGGTTCAGGTCCGTGTGTCTTCGGACGTGGGGGTTCAAGTCCCCCTTCGCCCACCAGGGCGCCGTTGACCATCGCCACCCCGGTCCACACCGGCGATGCCCCCCCTCGCCTCGAGGCACAACCCGGGGAGTGGCAGCGCGCGGGGCGCGGCTGCTGCCAGCAACGCTCGTCGTTCCTGGCGGATCACACAATCGCAGCCCCAGCTGAGTCGGCGACGTTGGTGGTTCGGTGGCTGGCGTCCGGCTGGCTGGCTGGGCAGCGAGGGTAAAACGCAGATCACTCAGTCCGTAGGCGCTGCGGCGGCGCTGGCCGGGTGAGCCCCGACGTCGAGGTTTACCCCATGACTACGAAGAACGTGATCTCAGAAGAACTCCACGTCGGCACCGACGGCGTATTCGCGGAGGCCGGGTTTCTTTGAGGTCAGCCGTCCAACACTGCGACGGGTCGTGATGCGGGTCCACCTCTGATGCCCGAGGTTTGCCCGGCGATCAGCTGGTGACGGCCAACTGATCGGAGGGAGTCGTCTCCCTGGGCGCGTGTGTCCCGATCAACATCGTGAACAAAGCCTTCAGCGTAGTGGTGCTGTCTTACATCCGTCGTAGCATCGTCGTATGGCTGTCGTGAACTTCAGAACGGATGAACGAGCCGAGCGGGCGTTGGCGGAGTTGACCGCAGATGGCTCGACCGTGTCCGACGCAATCCGACAGGCGCTGGTGGATGCCGTTCGGCTGCGAAGACGGGAACAGATGCGTCGAGAGTCGCTGGAGGTCTCCGGCGACCCGGCCGACGTCGCGGAGAGTCGACAGGTAATCGCGGAGATGGACGAGCTGCGTGCGTGGTGACGTCCATCGGCTGCGTGCGCCGCGCGGGGCCCGGGGCAACGAACAACGAGGGGCCAGGTACGGCGTCATCGTGCAGTCCGATGACCTGTTGCTCTCGACAGTCCTGGTTGCTCCTACCTCACGTTCCGCGCCACCACGCATCTTTCGGCCCACGATCACCATCGGGGAGGACGAGACCCAGGTGCTGGTCGAGCAGACCGCCGCAGTAGCACCAGAACGTCTGGGCGAACTCGTCGGCCACGTCAGCCGTACCGAGTTGGAAGCGATGGACAACGCGCTCCGCTTGGCGCTGCAGCTTGACTGATGCCGGCCAGGTGCAGGTCGCCGGGATCGGTACCGATTGGTGGCTGCGCTGCATCTATCGTCCCGGGACATGCTGATCCGCGTCGATCTCACGCTGGACTGCGCGAACCTAGAAGCGCTGGCCGCCTTCTGGAGGACCGCCGCCGGATACGTCAACGAACCCCCGCCGCCACCATTCAGAACGCGGGATGAGTGGTTGGCGCAGTTCGTCGACGAGGACGACGACGTGATGGGTGCGGCGTGGCTGCACGACCCGACCGGCGTCGCGCCTCGACTGTGCCTGCTTCAGGTGCCCGAGCCCAAGACCGCGAAGAACCGGCTACACCTCGATCTGCGAGTCTCCGGAAGTGGCACGCCGGAGGAGAAGTGGTCACGCGTCACCGTCGAGGTCGCTCGGCTGACCGCGGCCGGCGGGGCCGTGGTTTGCACGTTCACCGGGCACCCACGTGGTGATGATCGACCCCGAGGGCAACGAGTTCTGCGTTGCATGACCGCCGGGGCGGGGTCCGACGCCGCCATCCGGGATCTGGGTGGGCGGCCCGGGTTCCTGAATGCCGCTCCCGACGCCGTGGAGCTGTTCGGGCTGCAGGTCGTGGCAGGTGGTCGGCTAGCGGCGCGCCCGACGGCGCGGTGCGGCACGCCGCGCCCCCGATGCCGCCGCCGGTCGGTGCGAACCGTCATACTCGGTCGATGGCGATGGTCACCGCAGTAGCGATCCAGCGGTCCGGTCCAGCGATCCGTGCAGCGCTGGCCGAGCACGGTGTCTCTGGACAGTTGGAACAGTTTGAGAACGAGATGCGTGCCGCACTCACCCGAGCCGCTGACGAGTTCGACGTTGTCGGCGTCGATGCGGTCCTGGGCCGCTGGCACGCGCTGGCCACGATGGCCGCCAACCCACTCACCGACGACGAACAGGCCCAGGTCGCCCGCGCCAGGGCCGGCGATCTCGCCGGACTGCGCGCCCGCGACGAGCACGGCAACTGGATCACCCGGTAGCCCCCACGACGGGGACACCGGAATGCCGGGCTACAGGCCAGGCTGGCTGGAGATCGTTGAACAGCTGTACCGCAACCTTCCCGACGATGTCCGTGACCTCGTCGATCGACGCCTGGCCCACCTGTTCGAAAATCCGACCGCAGACCCGAATGCTGTCGACAACGACGTGTCGGATCAGTGGAGCATCACGCTCGGCGATCACCGCTTCCTGTTCTGCGCCGTGGTCCGGGGACCGGGCCACGATGATTGTCCTGCGGCTGGTCGTGGGACTCGGGTAGCGGCAGCCACCACCGGGCCTGAGTGGACAAGATCAAAACGTTCCGCAAGTGCATGGCGCTTACGGGACGGGTGCCAACGTTCACAGAGGGCTGACTCCGCACTGCGGCGGATCACCCTTCACACCGATGACCTGGACTGGACCGTCCGTCGGTTCGTATACCGCAAGGTCGACTTCGACGTCCTAGAACCCCCCGAACTCACCCGTGCACCACCCAGCGCCCCGGCTCGACCAGAGTGTCGGCCGACGCCGGGCCCATCGACCCAGGTTCGTAGGGCTGCACCTGTGGACGGGCGCTCAGCAGCGGCTTCGCCACCTCCCACACGTGGGCGAGACCGTCGGGGCGGGTGAACAGCGAACGGTCACCGAGTAGCACGTCGTGAATCAGTCGGGCGTAGGGCGGCAGCGGATCACCGCCGGGGACCGTCGCCAGCTCTAGGCGGGTCGTGCCCACCGCAAGGCCCAGCTCCGGTCCGGGTTCTTTGACCACGAACGACAGGTCGACGCTGCCGTCGCCGGACAGCGAGAACGACAGCATGCCGGCGTCCGCGGGTACGTGCGTCAGCGGACCGGCCGGATCGCGGAACACCAGGCTGACCCGCTGCTCGCTGACCGCCAGCCGCTTACCGGTGCGCATGAGGAACGGCACACCACGCCAGCGGTCGGTGTCCACCCACATCTTGGCCGCTACGAAGGTCTCCGTCGTGGACTCCGTGGCAACACCGTCGGTGTCGGTGTACCCGGTGAACTGACCGAGTACCACGTCCGCGGGGTCCAGCGGCCGGAAGGCGGCGATGACCGATTCCCGAGCGGACTGCAGGTCATCGGCGCGCAGGCTGATAGGCGGTTCCATCGCCACTTCCGCGGCCACCTGGAAAAGGTGCGTGACCAGCATGTCCAGCACCGCCCCCGTAGCGTCGTAGAACTCCGCGCGGTCGGCGATGCCGAGGGTCTCGGGCACGTCGATCTGCACCTGCGCCACGTGCCGGCTGTTCCAGATGTCGGCGATCAGGGTGTTCGCGAAACGCAACACGTGCAGGTTCTGCGTCGCCTCCTTACCCAGAAAGTGGTCGATCCGGTACACCTGCTGCTCCGCCAGCACCCGGTGCACCGCAGCATCGAGTTCGCCGAAACCCTGCGGCGACGTCCCGAACGGCTTCTCGTAAACCACCCGGGAGCCCTCGGCCAGACCGTGCTCACCAATGCCCTCGGTGAGCTTGCCAAACGCCGACGGTGGGACGGCCAGGTAGTGCACGTGTTGGGCATCGGTGCCGAGCTGGGATTTCGCGTGGGTCAGTACGTCGAGCATCGACCCGGGATCGGACGCCTCGAAGCCGCCGCCGGCGAACAGCAGGCGCTGGCTGAACTCCGCCCATGGACCGGAGTCGGGGTGCGGCCCGAACTCGGCGAGGGCACCGTGCACCCGCCCGGCGAAGTCTTCGTGGCTGACGTCGCCGCGACCGTTGCCCACCAGCCGCCACCGTGCGGGCAACAGTCCGGCGATAGCCAGCTGGTAGAACGCCGGTAGGACCATCCGCTTGGCCAGGTCACCGGTCGCGCCGTAGAGCACGAAGATCGTGGGTGGGGCAGCGCTGGAGTCGGGCACGGTCCCAGCCTCGCCTCTACCGCGCCGTGGCGCCACACTGGGGCGGTGCAGGACATCCCGGTGCGGGCGGGCACCATCCGGCTGGGTCAGTTCCTCAAGCTGGCCAACCTGTTGGACTCCGGCGCGGAAGCCAAGCAGGTCATCGCCGAGGGAGGTGTCCAGGTGGACGGCGAGGTGGAGTTGCGCCGCGGCCGACAGCTGGGCGGCGGCGAGGTGGTGTCGGTGGCGGGCGGCGGTACAGCGCGGGTTCGCACTGGGGGAGACCCGGGCCCGACACCCGGGCATCCACCTCAGCGGTGAGCATCAGCGTTGGCCACGATGACGTCGCGGGTGAACTGTGCGAGCCCGGGAGCGCGGCCGTCGTAATGCGCCCGGTAGCGCTCGTCGGCGACGTAGGTCTCGGCCAGGTTGCGGTGCATCGCGTGGTCGCAGTCGTAGAACCGCGCGATGCCGGCTCGGTGCCGCTCGGCCAGGCTATTCGCCTGCGCTGACCCAGGTGCCACCCCGTGCTGCATGGCCTGGGCGTAGGCCGCCTCCAGCTCGTCGGTCTCGGACTTCACCTGCTGCCAGTCGGCCTTGGTGAAGCCTGCGGTCTGCTGCTGGCTCTGCCGCCATGCGGCGGTGTCACCCCAGCGTTGCTCGGCCTCGGCGGCGTACTCCTCGCCCAGCCAGTTGTCGCCGAACACCTCGGCCTGCTCTTCGGGAGTCAAGGACGTTCCCATGGTATGTGCCTCCATCATCTTCTCGACAGCCGCGACCATCTGGTGCAAGCGATCGATCCGCTCGTCGAGCAACTCGCGCTGGCGCCGCAGGTGGGCCGGCGCGTCGACGGACGGGTCGTCGAGGAGGGTCGCGATCTCCTCCAACGGGAACCCCAGCTCGCGGTAGGTCAGCACCCGGTGCAGCCGCTCGACGTCTGCGGCGCAGTAGCTGCGGTAGCCAGCGCTGGTGCGGGCCGAGGGCACGACCAGGCCGATGTCGTCGTAATGGTGCAGCGCGCGCACGCTCACCCCGACGAGTCGGCTGACCTGTCCCACAGTCCTGGTGCCACCCCTTGCCGGGTGCCCGTTGTCGCTCACCCCACCCACGGTGGTGCCTCCCGTCACGTGAGGGTCAAGCCCCTGCCGCCGTTGTGCTGCCCCGGCTCGGCCGGTCAGGCCGCGCCGGTGTACGCACGGAGGAACTCAACGGCAGCGTCGTGCAGTGTGACGTTGCAACGCTGCGACTCCGAGCGCAGCAGCTCGAACGCAGCGGCGTCGTCGATGCCGTGCAGGGCCATCAGGATGCCTTTGGCCTGCTCGATGGGCGCGCGACTGACCAACGCCGCGCGCAACTGTTCGGCGAGGAGCTCAGCAGAGCTGAGCCGCGCGTAGTCGCCGATCGCGCGACTGGCGTGGTCGGTGAGCACCTGTAGTAACTGTGCGTCGGGGTAACCGAACCCGTCGGGTTCCCGGCTGTAAAGGTTCAAGGCACCCAGCCGGGGTTCGGCGTGTCCGAGCGGCGCGGCCAGGAAGGACCGGATGCCCGCGTCCTCGGCGTCGGCGGTGAAACCCGGCCAGCGCTCCCGGCTGGCGGACACGTCCACCTCGACGACCTGACCAGTCCGCATCGCGTGCAGGCACGGCCCGTCGTCGGCCTCGTACTGGTGAGCATCCACCACCAGAGTGCGTTCGTCGGTGTGCACGGCGGTGAACGGGCGTCCGTGGATCTGGGCGGTCACCCCGGCGCTGCTGACACCGTCGATCATCCGTGCGGCGAGGTCCACGACCTCCTGCAGCAGCTGCAACAGGTCGTGTTCGTCACGCACGGAACGGCCCAGCCCTATCACCACGTCGGCGACGTCCTGAGGTCGTTCGGCGAGCACCTTGCGCACGTCTACCGCCGTCGGCGCGGCGGCTGCGGCAGGTTCGCCCGACGCCCCGGCCCCGCCCGACGCCGGGGGTCCGCCGGGATCGGCTGGTACGGACAATGTCGTGGGTGCGCCGGTCACCAGCGAATCGGCGGGCGAATCGACCGGGCGGATCGTCACGGCAGGGTCCGCTCCGGCGTGGTGAGCGTCATCGGACGCCCAGCCGGGACAGCAGCTGCGCGTCGATCTGGTCCAGCTCCTGCGCGACCGACCGGTGCGCGGCCTTACGGCGGGCGGTGGGCATCCGCTCCGCGGCGTGCACCGCGGTGCTCAGCTCGGCGAGCCGCGCGACCGTGCGGTCGTGGAAGGCGGTGGTGTCGGCGTCGGCGTTGCCCCGGACCAGCTCGTGCAGTGCGGGCTCCAGCCCGGCGACCTGCGCACTGAGCGATGCGCCGTACCCGCTGAAATCGGCCAGCTGCTCCACCCCCACGCCGATCTTGCGGGCCCGTACCGCGTCGAGCTGACCCCGCGCTGCGGCCGCGGCCCGGTAGGCGAACGGGGCCAGGACAGGCGCCACTACCCGGGCTACTGCCAGGTAGCTGCGGGCAGTCGCGGCGGCGTTGGTGTCCCGGGCCTTCCCGCCGCCGGCCTTCTTCGTTGCCGGGCGTGACACGTCCTGATCCGCTGCCCGCATGGCGCGTCGCTCCCGGCGGCTGGGTCTGCCGTCGCGCTCAGTCTTCTTGGCTGCCCTCGCGTCGAGCTTGGCTTGCTTGCGGCGCGCCTTCTCCTCGAACTTGCGCTCCGCTTTCGCGCGGGCCTTGAGCTCTTTGGTGTGGGCCCGCCGCAATGCGCGGCGCGACCTACGTTTGGTGCGCCCGCTGAACAGCGCCATGTCTCGGCCCTCCGGTGGCAATCGTTGATCGACACATACCCTAGGTGAGCACCTACTGTTCGTCGTCGTGGACCTGGTAGACGTGGCGGACCCAGCGCCCCCGTCCGCGTTATGCACAGAAAACGTCGTCCACCCAGGGCGCGCACCCGCGGTATCTGTACACAACGCGAGTGGGGGGTGCGGTGGCGAGCAGTAGGCTGGGGGGTGTCCGTTGGGTCCGCTTCGGCAGGACCGGGCGTCGACGACGCGTCCCCGCCCGGGGCCGGGTCACGTGAGCGCGGAGTGGTCGACCCCTCCGCACGAGCAGAGTGGAGTTCGGAATGGGAGTCAGCCTCAGCAAGGGTGGCAACGTCTCGCTGACCAAGCAGGCAGGTGCCGCCGGACTTGCTAACGTCACCGTCGGACTGGGCTGGGACGTGCGTTCGACCACCGGCACCGACTTCGACCTCGACGCCACAGCGATCGCATGTGGCACGAACGGCAAGGTGCTCTCCGACACCCACTTCATCTTCTTCAACAACCTGAAGCTGGCCGACGGCACCATCGAGCACACCGGGGATAACCTCACCGGCGAGGGCGAGGGCGACGACGAGGCGATCAAGGTGAACCTCGGGGCGATGGTCGCCGAGGTCGACAAGATCGTGTTCCCGGTGTCGATTTACGAGGGCGAGACCCGCAGCCAGAGCTTCGGCCAGGTGCGCAACGCGTTCATCCGGGTCGTCAACCAGGCCGACAACTCCGAGCTCGCCCGTTACGACCTGTCCGAGGATGCCTCGACCGAGACGGCGATGGTCTTCGGCGAGGTCTACCGCAGCGGCGCGGAGTGGAAGTTCCGTGCCGTTGGGCAGGGCTACGCCAGCGGTCTTAAGGGCATCGCGCAGGACTACGGGGTCAACGTCTGAGCCCAGCGGACACCCGGAGCGTCCACCGCCGCGCACCGGGGTGCTCCGTGCTGGTCCGGCTTGTGCTCGTCGGGGTGCTGGTGGGCGCAGCTGCGTGTGGCAGCACGCCAGGGGCGGCTGCCCCATCGTCGACTCTCGCTCCGACGAGCCCTAGACCGACGAGCAGCCCAGAGCCGACGAGCCCAGTGCCGCCAGCTACTACTGCGTCGGACAGCCCGGCCGGGACCTCCAGCCCAGCTGCCGCATCGTCGGGCACCGCTGCCGCGTCGTGCGTCGACCGGGTGGTCGCCTCGATGAGCCCGGGTCAGCGCGCGGCCCAACTGATCATGGTGGGGGTGCCGGCGAGCGACCCTGCGGCGGATGTGGCGCTGGTAGCCCGCAGCGGTGTGGGCGGGGTCTTCCTGCGCGGGCGCTCGGCGCGGCCGATGACGTCGGTGGCGGCGGATGTGGCCGCCTTGCAGAGTGCGGTGGCAGCCGCAGGAGCAGTGCCGTTGCATGTTTCGGTCGACCAGGAGGGCGGGCAGGTACAGACCCTGTTCGGCGAGGGAATGCCCCGGATTCCATCCGCTCATCAACAGGGGCTACTGAACGCCGAACAGTTCATCGTCCACACCCGGGAGTGGGCCGATGCGCTGGTCCGGGCGGGCGTCACCTTGAACCTGGGGCCGGTCGCCGACGTGGTGCCCGCCGGCACGGAGTCGGCCAACCCGCCCATCGGGGTGTCTGACCGGGCCTTCGGCTCGACGCCGCAGGCGGTGGGCGTGGACGTCCAGACGGTGGTGGGGTCCGCGGCGCAGGCCGGGCTGCTGTCGACGGTTAAGCACTTCCCGGGCCTCGGGCGGGTGACCGCTAACCCGGACACCTCCACGAAGGCCGTCGACCGCGTGACGTCCTCGTCCGATCCCGCGCTGGCGCCCTTCAGCGAGGCGATCGGGGCGGGCGCCGCTGCCGTGATGGTGTCCTCGGCGAGCTACCCCAGCCTGGACCCGGACAACCTGGCCGTGTTCTCCCCGGCGATCATCACCGGCCTGCTGCGCACCCGGCTGGGCTTCGAAGGAGTCGTCATGTCCGACGATCTCGGCGCTGCCGCCGCAGTGGCCGCGGTGTCGCCGGGACAGCGTGCGGTGCGGTTCGTGGGGGCGGGCGGTGACGTGGTGCTCACGATTCGCGAGTCGGACGTCGCGGAGATGACGGCCGAGCTGCAGCAGGCGGCCAGCCAGTCACCGGAGTTCTTCGCGCGCCTGCAGGCGTCGGTGCATCGGGTACTGGCTAGCAAGGTCGCCGCTGGACTCGTGCACTGCTGAGCCGGTTCGCTGGTACCACCCACCACCAGCCCCATTCTGCGATGATCGCGTTCTCGCTTCATTCCCGAGCCTGGGGAGAGTCGTGGCGCAACTGCAACTGAGCGGCTCCAAGGTGCTCACCGCGCACCTAGCGGGTGAGACCGTGCGCGCCATCACCGGTTCCATGGTGGCCTTCGACGGTCAAGTCAGCTTCAAGAACGCCGGCATGGGCGGCGGCGACGGGTTCCGGGCGGCACTCAAACGCAAGGTCGTCGGCGAATCGCTCGCGCTGATGGAGTGCACCGGCCACGGGGTGGTGTACTTCGCGGTCGACGCCCGGGACGTCACCGTGGTGGAGCTGAAGAACGAAACCCTGCAGGTGGAAAGCCAGCAACTGCTGGCCCTGGACGGCCAGCTCCGAACCGACGTCGCCTTCACCGGCCTGCGCGGCGCCAGCTCCGGTCAGGGGCTGTTCACCACCACGGTCACCGGAGCTGGATCGGTGGCCCTGCTCTCCGCCGGTGGACCGCTCATCGCACTGGAGGTGAGCCCGCAGTACCCCCTGGTGGTCGATCCGGACGCTTACGTGGCCAGCCGCGGTCAGCTCAACCAAACCTTCGTCACCGACGTGTCGTGGAAGTCGGTGATCGGTGAGGGCAGCGGTGAAGCGTTCTCACTGCGCTTCGACGGCAGTGGCGTCGTCTACATCCAGCCCGCGGAGCGGTGATCCCGTGCCCATCGAGAAGGTCAACAGCAAAGTCGTCAAGGCCGTCCTGACGCCGGGCGCCGTGGTCCTGGCTCGCCGCGGCGCCATGCTGTTTTACACCGGCGACGTGCAGTTCCGACCACACACCGCCGGAGGTGGGGCCGGTGCCGGGGTGGGTGGCCTAGTCGGCATGGCCGGGCGCGCCATGGCGGGTGAGAGCGTGCCGCTGATGGCCGCGCAAGTCTCCGGAGTCTCCGGTCACGGTGAGGTGCACTACGGCCACGCCGGGTTGCACGTGCAGGTAATCGCGCTCGACGGCTCCGCGCCGCTCAGCGTCGAGGCCGACAGATTGCTCGCGCACGACGGGAACCTGTCCACGTCGGTGGTGTTCCTCGGACAGCAGGGCGGCATCCGAGGTGCGGTGCGTGGGGCGATGACCGGCCAGGGGTTGTTCACCACCCAGGTGGCCGGTCAGGGCAGCGTCGCGTTGCTCAGCCACGGTGGGTCCTTCGAGCTGGCGGTCACCCCGGACCGGCCCGTGGTGGTCGACCCGCAGGCCTACGTCGGGCATCTGGGCACCCTGCAGGTCGACGTCTCGGCGTCGGCGGGGTGGCGCGATGCGGTGGGCAAAGGCTCCGGTGAGGCCGTGCAGCTCAAGGTCAGCGGGCACGGCACGGTGTTCGTGCAGGCCTCCGAGCAGAAGTTCTGAGGGAGCGAGCCATGGACGTCCTCAACCCCCACACGTTGCCGGTGAACGACAACATCCCGGGCAACGCCTACGCCTTCGTCGTTGACGTCGGAGCACAGCCGTGGTTCATGTCGAAGGGGGCGATGATCGCTTACTACGGGCAGATGACGTTCGAGCCACTCGCCGTGACCAGCATGGCCGCGCTGGTGGCGTCGCGGTTCGCCTCTCCGCTGTACGCACGCGACTGGGTGGTGGCCACCGGAGCGGGCAAGCTCGTGATCGGGGACCGCGGGTTCGACATCAACTCCTACGACCTCGACGACGGCTACCTGACGATCAAAGCGTCGAACCTGCTGGCGTTCGAGACCGGGCTGGTGCTCAAGCAGTCCATCGTGCCGGGTTTCTTGACGTTGATAGGCACCGGGAAGTTCCTCGCCAGTTCCAACGGTCCGGTGATGTTCGCCGAGCCACCGCTGCGGGTGGACCCGCAGGCGTTGGTGGGCTGGGCAGACTGCCCGTCGCCGTGCCATCACTACGACGCGGGGTGGATGCAGAGCTTCCTCGGCGCGGCGCAGCGTTTCGTCCTGGGAGCCCAGACCGGGGAGGAGCGCCAGTTCGACTTCACCGGGGCGGGCACGGTGCTCATCCAGTCCAGCGAGGCGGTGCGCGCCGACCCGCACCTGTTGGCGCACATCGAGTCCGAGACGGTCGGCTTGAGTCAGCCGGAGCTGGCTGCGCTGCACACCCGGCTGGGGGCGCGACTGCAACAGCAGGGGTGACGGAGGCCGCCTTGGGTGAGTCCCGCCTGGAGCAGATCGGGCGTGGGCCACCGTCAGAGTCGGCTGTGTTGGGCGTTGTCCTGCTCGAACTCCGTGAGGATGTCGGGGGTGAGGGTGGGGCGCGTTTCGGAGATGGCAGCTAGGTAGTCCTCGGTGCTCGCTGGCTGGCCCTCGTGGTGGAGCACCTCGCGTTCGAAGGCGGCCTGCGCGCCCTTGCGAGCAGCGAACTCGATGTCGGCGGGGGTGAACAGCTCGGTGGAGTTCACCAGCCGGTCGAGGTCGATGTGCTGGTGAGCAGGGCCGAGGTAGCGCGCCCAGATGGCGCGGCGTGCGGGTGCGTCCGGCGGCCCGACCGGGATGACGTAGTCGAACCGGCCTGGCCGCAGGAAGGCGGAGTCCAGCGAGCGCACCGAGTTGGTGGCGCAGACCAGCAGCCGACGGTCGTCGTTGCGGAACGCCGGGATCAGTTTGAGAAGTTCGTTGGTCACCCCGTGCGCCGTACTGGTGGCCAACCCGGTCCGTGCCCCGGCGATCTCTTCGACCTCGTCGATGAACAGCACGACCTCGTCGAGGTGGGCGAGTTCGGCGAACACCTCCCGCAGGGACGCGGCCAGCCCGCCGGCCGCGGCCGCCGCCAGACGAGAGGGAAACAGCTCGACGAATGGCCAGCCCAACCGGGACGCGACGGCCTTGGCGAAGCTGGTCTTGCCCGTGCCGGGAGGTCCGAACAAGATCACCGCCTTGGGTGGGTGCACGCCGTAACGGTCGGCCACCTCCGAATGCGCCAGCGGCAGCACAATGCGGCGTTCGATGGCCTCCTTCTCTGCTTCCATCCCGGCCATGGCCTGCCAGAGCCCACCGGGCAACAACCGCCCCCCCAACTCGGCGAGCAGGCTGGTCTGATCTGGGCCGAGGTGCTCCAGACGCTCGTAATAGACCAACCCGTCCCGCCGGGCGTAACCGGAGTTCTCCAACGCCGTAGTACCGACCGCCCCCTCAGGCAGCACGGCGGAGATCCGCCGGATGCCTAAAGACCGCAGCCGGCGCTCCAAATCTGCGAGCAAGGCACTGCCGATTCCGCGGTGGCGCCACTGCGACCCCAATGCCACCAGCAGCACCCACGCGCGTTCACCCTGGGTCTGCGCCACCGCCATCCCAACCAGGTCATCGCCGATCACGGCCACCACTGCGGGGTGTCCGGAACGCGCAGCCGCCATCACCTCTGCGACGGTGAACACCGGCTCGCCGGATCCCGGCGCGCGGCTGTAGTCCCACATCCTGATCGCCTGATCCAGGTCGTCGTCGTGAAAATCCCGCAGTCGCCACGCCGGCATCGGCACACCCTCGCTCGGTTCGCGGGCATCCCCGCCCAGTCAGGGCAGTACACACCGAAGGACGACTCGATACCAGGCCGTCCGCCCCGAACTGGCCCGACAACCCGGCGCCGACCACAGTGAACCTATGGCCGACGTGCGGGTGGGGATCTCCGGGTGGACTTACCGCCCATGGCGGGGCACCTTCTACCCCCCTGGCCTGCCGCAACGCAGCGAACTCGCCCACGCGGCGGGCCTGCTGCGCACCATCGAGGTGAACGGCACCTTTTACGGGCTGCAGAAGCCCTCAAGCTTCCAGTCCTGGTCCGCGCAGACACCCGACGACTTCGTGTTCGCGGTGAAGGCCCCCCGATTCATCACTCACCTGAAGAAACTGGTCGACGTCCGCACGCCGGTGGCGAACTTCCTGGCCTCCGGGGTCCTCGCGCTGGGCCACAAACTCGGCCCGGTGTTGTGGCAGCTGCCACCGACACTGGCCTTCGACGCGGCGCGACTCTCGTCGTTCCTGGAATTGTTGCCGCACAACACGGCCGACGCCGCATGGTTGGCGGCCGAACACGACGAACGGATGGCCGGCCGCGCCTGGACTACTACCGACGCCACCCGCCCGTTGCGCCATGTGCTCGAGGTGCGGCACCCCAGCTTCGCGGTCCCGGAGCTACCCACGCTGCTCCGTGGGAACGACGTGAGCCTCGTGGTGGCCGACAGCGCGGGCAAGTTCCCGCACCTGGAGCACGTCACCTCGGACTTGGTGTACGTGCGACTGCACGGCGACGCGGAGCTGTACGTCAGCGGCTACGGCGACGCGGCCTTGGACCGATGGGCGGCCAAGGTCGGCGGGTGGCACGACCAGGGCCTGGACGTGCACGTCTACTTCGACAATGACGTGAAGGTCCGAGCCCCGTTCGACGCGATGGCGCTGGCGGCGCGGGTGAGGTGACCGCCCTGCGCCCCGCGGCCTGCCGCGACGAACGCCCCGCGGCTTGCCGCGACGAAAGGGTTCCGAATCGCCTCGGGGGGAGCCCCTGCCGCGACGAAAGGGTTCCGAATCGCCTCGGGGGGAGCCCCGGCGGCGACGCGGGTCACCCGCCAGCCATGGCGCCAATCACCAGGAACGGCTCCCGGCCCTGAGCCACGGCGTCGGGCAGCGGGGTGTCGGGCGGCTCGTGGGACAGGTCCTGCTCGCAGGCGAAGAACCGGACGAACGCCCGCCGCTTACCACTGCCGGGGTCCCGGATGGTGCCGCGCAGCACCGGGTAGCGCTGTTCCACCGCGTCCAGCACGGCCCGTTGGGTGGGCGCGGCCTGCACACTCACTTCGCGCTCGCAGTGCGCCAGGGTCCGCAGGTGCGCGGGTAGCACGACCCGGATCACGGCAGGGTCTGCACTTGCACTGAGAGCACAGCAGGCAAGTCCCGCACGATCGGCGCCCAGCTGTCCCCGGAATCGGCCGAGGCATACACCTGCCCGCCGGTGGTCCCGAAGTAGACGCCGCATTCAGCCATCGTGTCGACGTCCATCGCATCGCGCAGCACGTTGACGTAACAGTTCTCCTGCGGCAGGCCATTGGTCAGCGCCTCCCAGGAGTTGCCACCGGTGCGGCTGCGGTACACCCGCAGCTTGCCCTCGGGTGGGAAGTGCTCGGAGTCGCTGGTGATCGGCACGACGAACACCGTCTCCGGTTCGTGGCTGTGCACGCTGATGGGGAAGCCGAAGTCAGTCGGCAGATCACCGCTGACCTCCGTCCAGTTGCCCCCGGCGTCGTCGCTGCGCATCACGTCCCAGTGCTTTTGCATGAACAGGGTGTCCGGCCGGGAGGGGTGCATCGCCAGGTTGTGCACGCAGTGCCCGACCTCGGCTGCCGGGGAGGGGATCCCGTCGGAGAGCAGGCCCTTGTTCACCGGCTGCCAGGACTGTCCGGCGTCGTCGGTGCGGAACACCCCGGCCGCCGAGATGGCCACGAACATCCGCTTGGCATCACGCGGGTCGAGGATGATGGTGTGCAGGCACATGCCGCCCGCCCCCGGCTGCCAGTGCGAACCGGATCCGTGCTCACGCAGCCCCCGGACCTCCAGCCAGGTGGCGCCGGCGTCGGTGGAGCGGAACAGGGCGGCGTCCTCCACCCCGGCGTACACGGTGTCCCGCTCGGTCAGCGACGGCTCCAGGTGCCACACCCTGGCGAACTCCCACGGGTGCGGGGTGCCGTCATACCACTGGTGCGTGCCAGGAACCCCCGCGTAGCTGAAGTCGTTGCCGACCGGCTCCCAGGTCAGCCCGCCGTCGTCGGAGCGCTGGATCAACTGACCGAACCAGCCGGTGGACTGGGAGGCGTAGAGCCGGTCGGGATCCACCGGTGAACCCGCGACGTGGTAGACCTCCCACCCGGGAAAGTGCGGTCTGCTCACCTCCCAGACCTTCCTGTCCGGTGAGGTCAGGATGAAGGCACCCTTGCGGGTGCCGACCAGAACCCGTACTCCGCTCATCGCGCTAGCCCTCCGTTCGTGTGTGTCCTGAGGCTCAGACCGCCCAGCGTCGGGAAACTCATCGCTCACCGGGAACCTGACCGGGTCAGCGCGTGGTCGACACGCGGGCGTCGCCGGACCCGGACATGGTGCTGCGGCGGTAGCCATACACCGCGTACACCACGGCGCCCAGCAGCATCCAGACGACGAAACGCACCCAGGTTGCCGCCGGCAGGTTCAGCATCAGGTAGACCGAGACCAGCACCGAGAGCACCGGTATCCACGGCACCCCCGGACAGCGGAACGCGCGCGGTAGGTCCGGGCGGGTACGGCGCAGCACGACCACCCCCAACGCCACGACGACGAATGCGAACAGCGTGCCGATGTTCACCAGCTCGGCCAGCTCTGACAGCGGCACCAGGGCCGAGATCACCGCCACCACGCCACCAGTGACCAGTGACCAGTGACCAGTGTGGTGCGAACCGGGGTGCCGGTGCGCTCGGACACCGCGGCGAACATCGGGGGCAGCAGCCGGTCGCGGCTCATGGCGAAAAACACCCTGCTTTGGCCCAGCATCAGCACCATCATCACCGTGGTCAGTCCGATGAGTGCTCCCACCGAGATCAGCGTGGCAATGCCGTTCTGACCCACCGAGCGGAATGCCTCGGCCAGCGGGGCGGTCACGCTGATGTCGGTGTACTTCACCATCCCGGTGATCACCAGTGACACGGCCACGTACAGCGCCGTGCAGATGGCGAGCGAGCCGAAGATGCCCCGCGGCATGTCCCGCTGCGGGTCCTTCGTCTCCTCCGCGGCCGTGGCCACGATGTCGAAGCCGATGAACGCGAAGAAGACCAGCGCTGCCCCGGTGAAGATGCCGCTGATGCCGAACGAGCCCGGAGCGAACCCCAGGTCCTGCAGCAGCGACGGCGCCGACGTCGCGCCCTGGGCTCCCGGTGAGCCGCTGGGCGGGATGAACGGTGAGTAGTTTGCGGTCTTGACGTAGAACAGGCCGGCGACGATCACCAGCAGCACGATCGCTACCTTGACCACGACGGCGACGAGGTTGACCTGGGCGGACACCCGGATGCCCAGACACAGCACCCCGGTGATCACCAGCACGATCAAGGCCGCGACAAGATTGTGACCATCGCCGTAGATCGCGGCCGGAATGGTGATACCCGCTTGACTGAGGACGTCGGCGAAGTACGTCGACCACCCGACGGCCACGGTGCTCGCACCGAGCGCGAGTTCCAGGATGAGATCCCAGCCGATGATCCACGCGACCAACTCACCGAGGCTGGCGTAGGAGAAGGTGTACGCCGAACCGGCGACCGGCACGGTGCTGGCGAACTCGGCGTAGCACAGCGCGGCGAGCGCACACCCGATGCCGGCGAACACGAACGACAGCGCCACCGCCGGCCCGGCCTGCACCCCCGCGGCCTTCCCGGTGAGCACGAAGATGCCGGTACCGATCACCACACCGACCCCGAACACGGTGAGCTGCAACGCACCTAGTGACTTCTTCAGCTGGTGGCCTGGCTCGGTGGTGTCGGCGATGGACTGCTCTACGGTCTTGACGCGGAACGCGGCCACGAATGCCTCCAGCCGGTCAGGGAGTCTCGGGCGTCACACGCTAGCCGCTTTCTGTGCCGGCATGTTTGCGACCATCATGGGCTGATGAGTACAGCGCGCGAGCTCCCCGCCACCGGATCTGTCGCCGCGGCCGGCCCCAACCCCGTCCTGCAGCTGGGTGGGTCGTCGCTGCCGCTGACCCAGCCCGCCCGGTTCTACGTCTGCGGGATCACCCCCTACGACGTTACGCACCTGGGGCACGCGTCGACGTTCGTGTGGGCCGACGCCCTGCGCCGGGTGGTCGGGTTGGCCGGTGTGGAAGCCGAGACGGTTCGCAACACCACCGACGTCGACGACGTCCTCACCCGCGCGGCGAGCGAGCGTGGTGCGCATTACGACTCGTTCGGCCTGGTGCAGGAGTTCTACTTCGAGCAGGACATGACGGCACTGGCCGTCGCCAAGCCCACCCGCACCCCGCACGCCCGCCACCACATCACCCACGTGGTGCGCCTGGCCGAGGCGCTGCTCGCGGTGGACGCGGCGTACGCCAGGGACGGGCACGTCTACTTCCGGGGTGCGGCCGTCCCCCAGCGCGCCGGCCTGGACACCGAGCAGGCCTTGCTGTTGGCCGCCGAGTATGGCGACGATCCGCAGGACCCGTTGCGGGAGAATCCCTTCGACGTGCCGATCTGGCATCCCTCCGATGGCGAGCACCCCGGGTGGCCGAGCCCGTGGGGGCATGGGCGCCCGGGGTGGCACGCGGAGTGCGCTGCCATGGCCCTGGCTACGGTGGGCGGGATCGTCGACGTGCTCGTCGGCGGAGCGGACCTGGCCTTCCCGCACCACGCCTACCAATCGGCGATGGTGGCCGCCGCGACCGGAGCGGGGTCGTTTGCGCGTCGGCAGATGCACGTGGGCACGGTGGGTGTGGCCGGCGCCAAGATGGCCAAATCCACCGGCAACCTGGTGCTGGTGTCGGAGTTGCTCGCCAGCGCCCCGGCGGCCGCGGTCCGGTTGCTGCTGCTGAACCGGCCGTGGGCGCAGCCATGGGAGTACCAGCCCTCCGCCCTGGACGCAGCCGCGGCCGCGTTGGAGCAGTTGCATTCGGCGGCGGGGCGCCCCGGCGCCGACGGGTCGGCGGCGCAGGCAGTGCAACGGGCGTTGTTCGACGAGCTGGACGTGCCGGGCGCGCTGGCGGTGGCGACCGACAGCGGCGGGGAGGCAGCCCGCTTACTGCTGCGCACGCTCGTCCTGGACTGAGTGTGCGGCTGCGCCGGTCTAGCGACCAAGGATCGCTAGCGCAGCAGGCCCTTGGCCCGTGCCTGGGGCAGCCAGCCCGGGTACTCGGTCATCAGCAGGTCGAACAGCTCGTCGTCCGGAATGTCCGCCGGGTTGGCCACCGCGAAGAAGTCGGCGTTGTCCAGGTAGCGCCCCGTCATGTCGTCCAACTCCTCCAGGAACCGGAACTCGCTGTTGCCGCCGCCGGGTGCCGACGCCGCGGCCCGTAGCTTGCCCAGGAAGCCACCACCGGAGGCCGCGGGTGGGGTGGCCGAGCGGGCACTCTCGCCGATCGCCATGAACTGCCAGAACAACGGTTCGTAGCTGGAGGAGATCACCTGTTCGCGGGCACCGTCCTCGTCGAAAGTCTGCCCATCGGTGACGAACATGACATACACCGGGATCTGCTGGGCCAGTGGTTGCCGGCGCGAGGCGGAGGAACCGAAGTAGTGCTCGCGCACCAGGGCCATCGCCTTGCCGTAGTAGGTGGCCGGCTCCAATCCGTACTCCTGCAGCATCATCGGGATGTAGGTGCTGTGGTTGTCCAGCATCAGCGGTCCCGCGCTGTGACCGTCCTTGCCGAACAGGAAGACGTCGACCTCCCCGTCGTCGTCGAAGCGCAGCCCGAGCGCGAGCACCCGCTCCACCAGGGTCTGGATGCTGCCGTTGCGGTAGAGCCGGTTCATCGACCCGGAGATGTCCAGGCACAGCGCGACCTTGGCGGTGTGCTCGCCCAGGCCGCGTTTCTCCAACGACACCGACGCCTTCTTGGTGAGGCTGAGCATCGCCGGGGCCTCCCGCTCCAGCTTCTTCTCCAGCGTGATCAGCTTCTGCTTCTTCAGGCTGACGCCGGGCGCCGCCGCCAGCGGGGGTGTCGACGTTTGCGGGGCTGGGCTGGGTTCGTCGTCGACGCTGATGCCGTAGTCGGTGGCGAGTCCGGCGAGGCCGGTGGCGTAGCCCTGTCCGATGGCCCGGAACTTCCAGTCGGTGCCGCGGCGGTAGACCTCGCCGAAGACGAATGCTGTTTCGGTGGTGGCGTCGGTGATGTCGAAGCGGAGCAGTTCGGTGCCGGTGGTG
>JAABUV010000185.1_pt1 | contig 92041 bp, 78 predicted proteins | sample 5559971 | NCBI WGS metagenome assembly JAABUV01 (sample SAMN10711881, study PRJNA513362) | rock metagenome | isolation source: Antarctica rocks | place: Antarctica: Victoria Land, Knobhead nord | collected 2015-12-19 | reverse complement strand
GAGGATTTTCAAGCTTAGTTACAAGAGTTGGAAGATACGGTTTCACATCAAGCGAAGCTGAACCAGAGCATTCTAGCATCTGACTAAAGTTTGCGAGGTGGCCAGGACGGCCGGCGCCAAGAGGTTGAATACTGTAATCCGGTGAAATCTGAGGTCGGCTTGTCAGCAATTGAGTCGAAAGGGAATGTATGAGGATCATCTTTGACTGATTGCCGGTGATTGATGGTGTAAGCTGGTTCATGGTGACCGCTTCAGCCAGCTTGGGATGTCTCGAGACGGAGACTATGTATGATGCTACTGCAGGTACCAATGCGCGGCTCTAGGTCGTGTCTAGGTAGGTACCAGGAAAAGCTATGTGATGTAGAAAGAGCTGTATTTTGCGGAGGCCCTGGGGTTGCCAAAGTAAGGGTCAAATTCACCAACTCGTTGCCGCTTGAAAGTATCTATTCACGATTACGTGACTTAAAGTATTGCCGCCCTTACTATTTATTTCAGCACTAATCCTTGAAGGGTTAGTCAGAAATTCACGGTCAGTCACACACTCTTCGGCGACAAAAATACTCCACAAGAACAAAGAAGATAAATAGAAGCGCCCTCGACCGTTGTTTGGTAGCTGGTCTTGTTCAGTGTTTTCTTCTTTCGATTCTTAGTTCACATGAGCAATGCCTTCGCGTCGCGGTATCGTCGACAATCTTACAGTGGAAGAGTATCTCGCTGATGACGCATATTATGATGACAACCAAACTGTCAAGAGTTACGCCAATAGAACCAGAGAGGGCTTCCGTCAGATAGAAAGAAAATGGAACAGGTCTGTCTACTCTCTTTCAAAAGCTCCTTCTCGTGACGGGATTGACTCTTTCTTCAGATGGTGCAATCAGTTCGATTTCGATTCACAAGTGACTCTTCTGAAGAGCACTAAGTTCCGGCTCTTTATCAGATGGATGGTAAAAAACTTCCGTATGAAGAAGCAGAGCTTCGTTATGCAACAATGAAAACGTTTGCGATTAATTTACGTCGAGGCTTCGAGACACAAGCTTCAGGAGAAGATCGATTACGAAATTTTCAGAGTACGTGTTCTAGATGTTATCTATATCTAAATGATTGCGTCGTACTAATTTCTCAACAGTATATTACGCAATCTTTGACAAAAGAGCATGATTTCGACCTTAGTGTGACGCTCAAACCGATCATGACAACAGAGGATCTTGCAATTATCATACATTATCACTGAGTTCACGACCCAAGCATCTTTCCTATCGAACGACAACGAGTGCAGTTCGCCTTCATAATGCTGTTCATTGCGTATACAGAATCAAGATCGAAGACTCTTATGAACACTGAGTCTGAAGAGAAGTTCGAACCGAAAGAGCTACGATATCAAGATTTCGAGCTCGTCCTTCTTCGTGATCTCGAGAATCTCGCTGTTCACGTCCTCATAATGCATGCAGTTCTTCATCACATGAAAGATAGAGAAGAAAATGAAAAGCCGTATGTTTCTGGCCGTTCCGCTCGTCGAGACTTTACTGATGTAACTAGAACCTCGTACATGTTCTGACAGCGAGACGACTCGTTGGCTTTCTGCCTCATCACCATGTTCCTCAGCTTGGCCTTCGTCGACGATGCCATTGACGCAAAAACAGGTATTCACTCGTCAGCAGACCTCTTCTCGAAGAAAGTTCCTCGAGATCTCAACGCTCTTAGAATTTCGTGAGAGTCAGGCGTAGAAAAGAAATCTGTCTTGCTTGCATTCAGGCAAGTGTCCGGATGCTTTCAAGTCTGCTCTGATCGAATGTTGCGTTTCAACTCTTTCAGCTCGAATGTGCGCAGGCTAGACTTGCACGCTGGTTTTCCGAATATCGTCACTAGCTACTGCACGAGGCGAGCTGTTGCTAATGCTGTCGACGATGAGTTCTTCACTGCATCATCACGGACTATGCATTGACAGTCATTGTTTTCTAGCTGTGACGACTGATGCTCAGCGCAATCAAGTGCTTGGTCACGCTAGCTTCGAATTGTCAACTTACCAAAAACATTATCAGAGCGAACGAGTTGCTATCGACGTTCAGACAGTCTACTGTGATCACTTCTCTAGAACGCTCTTGCGTCAGGCTGCTGATCACATGAGTCTGTATCGCGATTCTCGCGCATCGATACAGCTTTTCTTCGAGGAAAAGCAAAGCGTAAGAGAGAATTCCACAATTCAATCTCTGACTGAGCATTGCAAGACTTTGAAGATCAAACGCAATTGAAAACGTCATACTGACGTCAAGGCGAAAGCGCATGAAAGGTCAGACTGCAAAGAGCTCGCAACAGTCAGAGCACTTCTGAAGTCAGAGATCGCTCATAAGGAAAGAAAACTTTTCAAGATCGTGCGAACCAAATACTTTAGATCTATTGATATCATTGAGCTAAATCGACAGTCTTGTAAAGAAGAGAGTGATATGAACTTGAACCACGAGTCGACTCCGAAGATTCTGCAGTACACCTTTGAAGAACGAAAGCGTCTCATTCATTCGCTCTTCAAGACCGTTGATCCTGAAAAGAAATCACGATCAGTAATTCTCGAGGCGCGTCTGCGAGCAATTTCAGATCTCACGACTCTGTGTTTCAAACGAGAGATAAAGCGCAGAGAGACTAATATGACTGTTAACAACACGTCAGTCTCCATAGAAACTGAGAATTGCGCCAGCGCCTCGGACGGATCTGATTCAATCTGCACTTTGCAGCCTTTGCCTTTAATATGCCTGGTGTGCTGTGAAGACTCGCATCTGTTTCAGAATGATAGAATCAAGATGTATAATCGTAAGAACATCTTGCAAAAACACTTCGAACGTCATCATTCAAGTTTCATTCAGGCAAGGGAATCAAGTTGATGTGATCATTCAGCATGCTCGGAAATAGTCATTCAAGGCGTAATGCTTTTCAAGAATCACGCGGCGAGGGTGCATAGTATTTTAATGTAACGTAGTCAGTACTCTAACGATAATGAATGAGCGTTAATCTTCGTCTCTTGTTTTTTTTTCTTCGACTGTTTAATCATGAAATATAATAGATGGTGACGAGGCTCTCGCTCGAGCCGGGCCTCACTTCATATAGAAGAGTTTAATATTGGATTTTATAAACTATCTATTGATCTCATCACTACTTAGCCTTCTACTTGATCTTTCAACGTCGAGCTATGCTTGCCTTCAATACTCAAGCTTGATTCTGCTCATCTTCGTCTCTATTCTCATTCCCATCAGCAGTGTCAACGTCGCTCTCTAACTTCAGATAGATTGTGTAAGATTCTGACACTTTGTCTGATCTTCGGTTGCTTCTTCGCTTGAAGAGTTTTCTCATGCCACTTTCTGCGTCTCAACAGCTTCGTCATTCTTTTAATTCACGCATTGCCGAGACATTTTGTATGACGACGACATATTCTGATTGAATTGATGTGAAACGGCTCTTTGAAACTATGATTCAGAATCGTCCTTGACTTGAAAATATCTCGAATAGATCTGATATATCAATGAGCTGAGAATCTATCGAGCAAACATCAGAAGTCATTCTTCGGAATATCTTCATCACATAGTACAAAAAGAGGTCTTAGTTGCGCGACGGCTTTGTGAGACAGATGACCTTGTTTTTGATCGCTGCTGATTGAGCTCAGCAGTGATTATCACTCTAATAGTAGAACGATGTGTTTCAGATGAATGACGGATGATCTCGATGACTCATGGATCAATTAAGTTACTGTCGCAGCCTCAGGATTGTGTCGTCGTCAAGACTTCGCTGTCTGTCAACCATCACATCTTCTGTTGCCTTGATTCGTAACATCATTCTACAGCGCATCAGCGACAATAAAGACGTGTGTCTCCCGTTCTCTCATTTCCAATCATGTTCTCATCACGAGCAAAGTCAGATGTTAAGAGATATGAGCGGCAACTTTTGCTGAACCCATTGAAAAACCAAGGTGAAACTGCTATCAAACATGTCTAAATGTTTCTTCAGCTGACAGCTCGTAGCAGCACACTCACGCGGAATTGGAAAAAAAGAGTCGCTTACGCCTGTTCGTAGGAGCGCACGTCTACAAAAGAGTATAATTCTTCATCAGCAATCGAAGATTCAAGAGCGACTTCAACTTTCTTCATCAACAAGTATCACTCTTGACAAAGAGGTACGTCCTTCAGTTCTAATACAAATACGATCGCTGACTTCAGTCGAAGCGTTCGCACAATTCATCAGTCTCGATCAGATCTTCTCATTCAGGTCGAAAGCGAAAGCGAAGTGAAGAGCTTGAACAGAATCAAAACGCTGAGATCAGAGCATCGAATCGTTCGCGTTTGCAGAATCAGAAGAGACTCATACGAAAACGACGACGAGTCTCAGCTGCAAATTCCATTGTTGAGAACGCTGTACGCACAGATCTCGGTCGTCACAACAAGAACAGCGACGTCAATTCGATTCAACGCTGAATCGAAGAAGAAAGCTGATCAGAAGGAAATTTCGAGGAAGACAGCAACATGAGTAAGCCGCTCACTCGAAAAAGGTCTACTTCGTCTCTTAGCAAAAATGAATCGAATATCAGCGGCGTTTCTCTAAGAGAGGGAAAGAATCCCGTCGTCAGAAGTCGACGCTATCAGCAGATACTTGAATCCGTGGGCATCTACATGAGTCAGCCTGAATCGCACTTGCGATCGGCTCAAACTGACAAGGTCCTTTGTCAAGAACTGCTCAAGAAAGAACAGTCAGTTCCAAAAGACTCTCTGTTTAACGATGATCTATTTGAGTCGACTTGTGAAGATATAGCAAACCGAAACGAGGCGAGAGTCATTCAAGACATTGATCGATTGATCTTTCTCGCTTCAGAAGAACTGTTTCGTCGTGAGACAAAACATCTCAAGCACTTGATTGAAACCGTCAATGAAAGCTGAATCAAATTCATTCTTCTCGTCAAAGATTCTCGCTCGCAGTCTGACTTTGCTGTAGAGATCAAACCGTCTGCATTCACTTCTGATCAACTTAAGAAATTACAACTCTCTATTGATGATTGGCAGACTACATCTCGTCTGATGACTACAGATGAGATGTATTTCTCATTTCTGACGTCGAAGATGAAATGCGGCAACGAAGCACTCAATATCGCGGATCGGCAGAACGCTCATAGCGTCGTCGTTGCGGCAAATGCTGTCGTTGAGTTGTATAGATTGATGTCGCGTCAAGACGAGCTCAATCAGAAGATTCTGATCTTCTCAATTTCGCACGACAATGAGATCGTAAGAATGTACGAGTATTATGCGTTGATCAAGGAAAAATATACTCTATTTTACCGTCATCCTGTCGATAAGCTTGATTTCACTAGAAAGGACGGCAAAGAGAAGTGAACTTCATACACGTTTACAAGGAATGTCTACGACAAGTTTTATTCAATTCATCACGAAAGAATCTGTTTCGTCGTTGATCAGCTACTCAATTCAGAAGACTTCGCTGTAGAGTTCTTCTCTCAGCAATCAAACTTTGACTTCTTCGAACAGAACGACAGCCAATTGACCATCTCGTACTCACAACAGACAGAGTCGAAACTTTCGTCATCTCAGACGTCTGAGCCTGTGTTCAAGAAATCAAAGGGAAAAGACATTAAGTAGTTGCGTTATTTCGAAAATGAAAGTCGCCGATTTCTTTGAATTTAGATAATACTCGCGGCATAAATGTTCCTGCTCAAAATTCTTTCTCACTTCATTGAATTTCAGGGGCACAAAAGTTCTCACGAATTAAAAGAGCATTTAGTCTGCTGACCAAAGATGTGCTAGAGGCCGAATCACTCTCAAGTAAATCTCTCAACATTCGCGTTCTTCACGTTCACGATCTCATGTCAACGAACTCGAGCAAGCAAAGTCTCACGCTGAAATGAAAACGCGAGGTTTTAGATCTTTCAGTATTGCGTGAGCTCATGCGTGGCTTCGAGGGATTCGAGACATCATCTATCAAACTCCTTCGCGTCAACACATTTGCTCGTAACCTGAAGCGAACGAGGCGGAAGACTGAGCTTCAAGGCAATCTCGATCAGAAGTATCTCAGACGTGATCTTCTGAATGTTGTGAACAGTACGCTTTTCTTCCGTACCTGAACTCGAAATTGTGTTTAGCCAAGAAATGCTAATCTCGAGGACTTGAACAGAGAAGACTTTCGTCAGCGTACGAGATCAGCTATTCGACCACAAATTAGACGCGACTGAATACTATCTTGATCAAGACGTTCAGATTGACATCAAAGCCTGCTTCTTGAGGCGTCTCTTCAATGAGATGATGCAGAAGATGACTCGGCTTGTCAGTTTGACTGTCGATTTCAATGTCTCAACGAAGTTATCGAAGAAGCAGAAAGCAGAGTTTCGTATTCATTCAAAGATTCTTCGTCTCAGCAACAGAAATAAGACTCTCACTGCTCAGCTGAAATCGCAGAGCTACAGACTCATCAGTATCGCAAAAGAAACGTCACTGTACAATCAGAAGATGAAAGCGCAAGCTTGATTAAATTCGTACAAAGTCAGACTGCGACACTCTATGATCGAAAAGAGTCGAAAGCGACATTTTCGAAAGATCGATACAATCGTCTTTAACTCACAGTTCTTCGTCTCTTCGAATCAAAAAAACTCAATGAATGATGAATCTGCGACGCGTCGTATATACAATATTCCTGAACGAGTCGAGATTGTGCGATGAATATGTCAGTCAGCGATCGATCTCACAGATCAGAAAATATTCGCTCAAAGAATTAAAGACATTGAAGTTCTGATGATCTTGTGTCGTTGACAGAAAACTCGACGTCGCGATCGATCAAAATGAAGCGTTGAACAAGAAGAATTCGAAGTGTCTTCAGATGATTTGAAAGAGAACATCGTGAATAAATTTCTCATGAAGTGCAAGTCGAAGCAATGCATCTTTTGTCTGAGCGACGAAAGCAAGTCTTATGAGAAACGAATTTTTGAATATTGTCGAGCAAGCAAGATGATGAATGCGATTGAGAAGCACTTGAAGAAGTTCAAATCAGATGATCAGATTTCGTGTTCGCATCAGCGATGCGAGACAGTCAAACTGATTCTGTCAAATGTCACGACTTTCAATGCATAGACTCTATTTGCTCTTTCTATATTCTGTTTATTGTGTTCGATCTCATCAATTTTGCAGTTATTTTCTGTGCGCTGATAATTCAATGACTGATACATTTACTGCTGTGAACTATACTCTGACTTTATGTTCAATGTCTTACGTCTCTTCGCTTTGATGCTGCTGAGAGATGATGAAGAAGCAGAACAGTAGCTCAATCTGTTTGAAGAAAGATTTTGACTGATTTTCTCTTCAAACAATCTGACTCGAAGATTGTATATATCTCGACTTTCATTTTCAGCAGACATCAGCAGATCGTTTATTAATGATTGAAGTTTATCGTTCTCTTTGCTCATAGTCACTTTAGATCGTTTCTTCATTTCTTTAAGCTCTGCACGTCAGTCAGAGAGAATGCAAATCTCATCTGCAATTCTTTTCTGAAGTGAAGTCTTTGTAATTGCGAGAGCTTTACTCTGATTTAGTATTTCTTTTCATATTTCACTTAGCTGTACAGCTTGACGATCATTCTGAAGTGCGTTAATGTTTTGTCGCAGACTGCATCACTGTCGCAATCTCGAAAGTACTCATTCGTCGACGATGAAATACAGAATGACGAAGTACGTTCATGAATGAAAGCACGCTCATGAAAGATTGCTTCACAATGTTATTGTATGCACGATACGTACTCATCTGTTCGATTTCAATGCTTCGGAACAGTCTCATCTATGCTTCTTTAATAATTCAGATATTCACATCAATTCGAAACAACATTCTTCAAGAAGACGCTGAGCTGTCGTGAAAATCAGATGTTGAGCTCAGTAAGACAGATATGTCGAATTCAACATTAATTTGTCACGAGTAGACGATATTGAGATCAGATTTCGTTCTTTGTCAGATCTCAGAGACTAAGACTATGAGCTGTGTGCGCACAAATCACGTGAGAAATTCTCGATCGTAGTGAATCTCAATGTAGATTTTCGAACCTTGCGTTTGACATCGTCTGCATCGAACGAATTTCTCATCTCAGTATCGATCAAAGAACTTGAGATAGAGTCGATGAAGATCAAATTTTTATCGAAATCAATCTTAAAGAATCTAAGTTGTAGAAGCGTCTGTAGATCACGAATGATCGTCTCGATCTCAAGATTCTGACGTACTAAGTTGTTGACATTTTCAAGTTTTCGCACGTTGAAACATGTTCTTGACTTTCTTCATCTTGTCTTGATTCTTGTACAGAATTTCTAGATTGTGAATCGTATCAAGCGTCGACGTGTGCTCAGAACTTCAGATCTTTTCGTACTCTGTCAATGCTCGCAGATACATGTTCTCGACTTCTTTCATCTTGTCTTGATTCTTGTACAGAATTTCTAGATTGTGAATCGTATCAAGCGTCGACGTGTGCTCAGAATCTCAGACCTTTTCGTACTCTGTCAATGCTTGCAGATACATGTTCTCGACTTCTTTCATCTTGTCTTGATTCTTGTACAGAATTTCTAGATTGTGAATCGTACTAAGCGTCGACGTGTGCTCAGAATTTCAGATCTTTTCGTACTCTGTCAATGCTCATAGATACATGTTCTCGACTTCTTTCATCTTGTCTTGATTCTTGTACAGAATTTCTAGTCAATGACATGCGTCGCTAAGAAACGAAAGATCTTTCTCATTCATCAAGTCTTGATGTATACATCGCTGCAGTCTTGAATAGACACGATCACAATGTGAAAGAAGACGTTTCTGTATGAGCGAATAATCAAGTACGATCTCTGAAGATACAGCGAATGCAACAATGATCACGACAAGTCAGCTCATAGTAATCTCGTCTTCTTCAAATGCGTGAAAGCATCAATGATGAAGCACAGAATGCATAGAGAAAGAAGATGATTCAGTTTTAGTGTCGATGAAGAAATACTTCAACAGAAGTTCAATGCACTCATTGAAATTGATTTTGTCATCTGCACAACTGACGAATCAACGAGACACTTTTTTGACAATTTCAAGATTCAGTGCAGGCGTAAGAAGCTCATATCAGAGATCTCAATTGTCAAGAAACGTTCACAGCTTTAAGAGATTGACTGCGTTCTCATTTTGTAATCGAAGAGAATTATATGACAATGTTCATGTTGTTAGAATGCTGTCTTTATCTTCTGACAAAGTGAAACGATGCTGCTTTCTCATTAATCTTGCTCATGCTTGATCATATAGCTCGATGTACTCAGGCAAATTTGTGCCTGTCTTTCGCATATATGAATCGACTTGATTGATCATCAAAGAAAGATCTTCGAGCAGATCGACAAGCTTTGATGAATCTAATGAGTCTCAGATGTCAGATAGAAGCTGAAAAAGTATGCTTCAATGACACTCATCTTTCATTGATCATTCGAGACTGTTCTCAAAGATACTTGATTCTTGCAGTTTGTCGATCGACTTCAATTTCAGATTCGTTCTCAGCTGACACAGACTCATCAGTCAAGAAGTGATAAGAATAGATTCTTGATCTGCTGTTGAGAAATACTCTCTCACATCGAAGACTTTCGAATCTCTAAATGAGTCTGAGAACTCTCGATTCACGTTGTCAAAGATTAGTAATCACTGATTGTTCAATGATCGTGATAATCATTTGAGCACATCTTCAACAACTTCATCAACGTTAGTTCTTTCTCTGTGAAAGTAATTTCTGCTTTCTTCTGAAATCTGATGCTGTGACAATCGACTGACGAGATCAGCGATGCTTCGTCTCAATCTTTCGTTGATCGAGTCATTGACTCAGAAGATCGCGCTGTAGCTTCTTTGATGTTTTCGAGTGAATTCAACAGAGAGCTGAGTCTTTTCAATCTCATCAAGCTCATGAACGATGAATACTTTACGACGTATCTGATTCGTTGAGATAGAAAGTAAAACTTGAGTCAATCGCGTCATCTTCACGTTTCGCGATACAAATCTTTTCATCACAGAAATGCTTCGAAGACTGAAGTCTACGCGAAATGACTCTTTGTCGATATCTATGACGTGTGCTTATGAGAAGTTAGAGAAGCTTTGAAGAATACAAAGTCGAGTATAGAGAAGATGAATCGTACAATGATGTCGTTTCTTAATTCTTTGAGACGTCGTCTGAATCATTCTTTGAATCTCTGATTGCATCAAGAGAAAATTTTCATCTTCGAAGTCATGAAATTTGTTCAGCTTCGAGTGATCGATAGTGAGATAAATTGCTTTTTTCTCGTGCAAAGACGCTGACTGATGATCAATCAACTGTGTGTGTCATAAGCTCACAAATTCAGTCAAGTGTAAAAGCAGAAATCAGCACATCTGAGTTTATCAGAGTTTGTACGACACGTCTTTGTCTTCATAAAAGCAAACGATATCTGCAGTATTGTGACTTGCATCAAAGTCTCGCGCAATTTCATCAAGAGCAGAGCTGTTTCTTTTCAGAAACTTGAGCAACGTCTTATCGTGTTTCACTGCTTGAGCAAGTCACACATCATATACTGCAGCGTCGCTTTCTTGATGCGATGTTTCAAGAAAGATGATTCTCGTCGTGAACAATCAAATATCTCTGAAATCATTATCATGATCGATCAACACTAGCGTCTATGAAGAGATTAGTACAGAGTGAAATAGCGTCAAAATCACGCTGATCTGTTTGATGATCAAATCTTCGAAACTATGTTCAATAAACATCAACGATCATCGACTCTTCTATGTTGATTCTTAGTATTGATAAATAAAGAATGCTCGAAACAATGCTATCGACTTTCTCGCTTGATCGATGCTGATGAAGAACGTTGAGCAACTGCATTTCACATTTGCGCAGAGTTGTTTTGATGTTCAATCTGCGTCAGTCAGATTCGTAACTGTATGTCACAATTTGAGCATTGAGAATTAGATCTGACAAAAAATCTCGAAGTCACATAACTTTCGCAGTGTTGAGTGTCGTTTGAGTGACATCGAGAAGTTCGTCAGTCTGAATGTTCTTCTGGCGATCTCGTAAAAAATCGAATCGATGATGATGTATAGACTTCGTCTTCTCGACAGAAGTTTATCTTTCTACTCATGTGTGATATGAATGAGCATCGAGATCTTGAACTGCGATAACGCTTAAAGACTTGTCAACGATGCTGCTTGAGCTTGATAAACGACTGCTTGTCTTACTCTATCTCGAGTTCGTTATGACTTTGCTTATCGCTGACTCAAATATTGAGATCTGTTGTCTTGACAGTGTCTTTGCTGCAGATTCTCGTAGCAGCTTGAGTTGCATAGCTTTGCAACATTGAAAGAGAAGTCAGAGATTCGCAGTAATGTCATGAAGAAAGTGAGCTTTAATATGACTGAGAATGAGCTGAATGAGACTTTGCTGAGATTATATAAGTCAATCGCTGAGATGACGAGAGATATCTTAGCGATTTCCGATACGCCAAGCGATATTGATACGACTGCGATTCGTGTAACGCTTGCATTCGATCATCATTCTCTTCGCATCAGCGTGTATCATAGCTGTAGAGCTCGCGCTCGCGAGTACGTTGAATTATCTTTCAGTTATTAAGATATCGTTCTACAGAAGACAAATTCTCTACTCTGTTCGTAACAACGAATGTCTTTTCAATCTCATGAATAATCAGAATGCTAAATGACTTGATCTGATTGTTCTTTATGAGAGAGAAATCTCAGATGTTGAGTGAGTCTTCTGATTCTTACGTCGTCTTCAACAGACGTCTGCTAACACAACTAAACTCTAGTGTTGTTGTCGTTCACGATCTTGAAGCAGATCTCGTCTGAGCATGAGTACGAAAGATTGAGATGAAAGAAACTGATCAATACAAGAAGATAAACTGACTCGCAGACAAGAATCTACTGTCAGCGAAGATGTCACATGCTCGCATTATGATCTTCAATTACGAGTCAAAATGGCATAAAGATGCGTCAAAGCAAAGACGTGTTCTTTGTGCTGATCAACTTCTCACTGCACTAGATAATAAACGAAAAGAGATAAGATGTTAACATCTGCGATTCTTGTCAACACTGACTTTAACAAATGATAGAAAAAGAAGACTAAATATAGATCTCTCATATTTATTGAACATAGCTTTGACGAAATAGTCATTGAGCAGATGAATTGATCTTTCTCTACTCAAGAAGCGTGTCATTGATTATCTGCGACAGACTATTGTGAGTGTCAATTCTCGTGAAAAGACATTTCAATATCTTGCGACATCTACTGTTGAGATTGTCTTTCTTGAAACTTCTCATCGTGACACAAAGACTTTAAAATGAAAAGAATGAATAGCATCTACTGACAAGAAGCTTGAATTAGAAATGAAGAACACAATTTTGAAGAATTTACGTGAAGATTCAGAGATCTTAAACGATCTACTCTATAATTTCACGCTATGACTTTTTCGAATGTCAGTTTCAACAGTATGCTTTTTTGAAATGCATAAGACAGATTACGAGCAGAAGATAGATGACAGTTGAAAAGAAATGATATGTAATATTCAACATTGAGCTTTTAGTAAACTCTAACATCTTGAGTAACTAGATAGTAGAAGAGAAGAGTGCTTGCATAGATGATCATCGAAAAATTGTCTTATCAACAGATCATTTCAAAATTAATAAATATGATGAGTCTAAGAATGATTCATACAGAAATGTTTATTCTATCATCAAGAAGATGACAGAACATGCTATGAAGAAGATACAGAGACGCCTAAAACGTAGATGTATTCAGACTACAGATTCATTTTTGCGCTAATGCATTTATAACAGCTCAAAAAATCATTGATGACTATTCGAGTAAGAAAATCACTTTATAGACGATTGCTTATCTTTGCTGACTTGAGATAATCAGTAATATCGAGAGAAAATCTCAGCTGCATTCAATCTCTGTTTCTGACAAATTCTTCTGATGATCTGAGAGCTATTCGAAGATCTAAAGAAAAGCGAGTTGAAGGCACTTGCGAATGACTACTTCTTCACGAAGCATATACTGTCTGACTAGTTGAAGACAGTTCTCGAATGCTTCAACTGATAGATGCTTCAGGCATTGAGAAGACAATGATATCAAGCTACTTGATAGAAAAGCTTGACAAGAGAGCTCAATTTACTTCTGACATGATATTTGCATACTATTTCTGTGACAACAAAGACGACAAGCGCAACACTGTCATTACTATCATTCGAGAACTTCTCTTGCAGCTCTTGAGACAAAGATCGCTACTGTTCAAGCATATTCAGAAAGATTATGATCAGATGAGAGATCGAGCTTTTGATAATTTTGACGCTCTTTGACGAATTCTGCTCAAAATGTTGAGAAATTCTCACGCAGATCAGATCTATATTCTGATAGATGCTCTGAATGAATGTGACAAGTCATCACGTGAATTTCGGCAAGCCTTTCTTGAAAATCTGACAGAATTATTTCCTATCGAGCAAGAAAAAGAAAGTGAGAACATTGATGTCAAATTGCTCATTACATGTCGATCAGAGTCTGATATCTCAGATGAATTAATTGATTCGAGAAGATCGATATGTATTGATTCAAGTAAGATCAATGCTGATCTTTGAAAATACATTCAAACAAGAGTCAATGAGCTCTTCACGAAAAAGAAATATTCTTCGAAACTAAAGCAAGATATTCAAGACACTCTCTCTGAAAAGGCTGAGAAAACATTTCTATGAGTTTCACTCATTCTAAAAGATATTTCTGAGACTACAGTTATCTTCAAGGTAAGAACGAAATTACAATCACTATCTTCGAGTCTTAGCGAAGTTTATAGCAGAATTTTAAACAAAATTCAAGAGAACGACGTGAGAAATGCAAGATTTATTCTACAATGAGTGATTACTGCTTGACGATCTCTAACGATTGATGAACTTGCAATGACACGTGCTCTAGACTCAGAGAAATGAAACAAGAACATCATCTCAACAGCAGATGCATTGAGTGAACTAAATGATGACTTCAAATTCTGTGAGTCTCTTGTCTACTTAGATGACGCCACTCAAACAATTAATCTGATTTATCAATCTGCGAAAGATTATCTTCTAGAGAAGAATCTTCAAGGAAATAGTCATTTATCAATGTATAGAATCATCTCAGATAAGACAAATTCTTGTATACTTGATATATGCTGAAGATATCTGAGCATGAAAGAATTCAGCCGAGATATCATGAAGCACGCAGCAAAAGAAATCATACGAGAACTGTCACAAGAGTGCTTACAGACTCGCTGCTTTCTTCAATATGCGATTGAGAAATGACAGAAGCATGCACTAGCGACGAGTTCAGCTGTGATAATCGACTTTTTATGAGAAAGTGATATATTCAATAGAGTTTCATTATTGCGTGATCACTGACTTCAAAAGACAGCTGAGAAAGAGAATGATGCAGTGATAAGAAAGCTGCTGACGACAAACGTCAACGTCAACGTCGCTGCTGCTGATGATTGAGATCGAACGGCATTGCAGACGATCGCTGAGCATGAGACTGTGATGATGATTCTACGAGCGGCTGCAGAGTCTCAATAATGCTATCTATCGCTTCACTCATCGTCATGATGTGTAATCACTTTATATATTGTGTTATCAAATTCTTTTAGTTTCTAGAAGATGTGTCAAAGATGACAATACAATGTTTTTCTGCATTCTTTAACTTTCTTTCTAAATATTTTTGTAAGACAATGATCGATCTTGTGCCTTCGCAGACAATTGATTGTACTAATGTGCAGCGATTTCACCTGATCATGCTTCTTGAAACGAAGATACAGCTGCAGTATTCAGTAGCGCTCACTTAGCGAGAATTCGAGATATCTACTCATCTTCTGTTTCTCTATGATCTTTGTACAAATTGAGTGTCAATCGTTGACTATCAGAGAAAATACGAATGAACATATTTCTGTAGCGCAGAGCTTCACTAGTCTCGACATAGTCTTTATTTATCGCACTAGAACGAGATGCTATTTCAACAATTAGAAGTATGAATCATGTCTACTGAACATATTCTTGCTCGCTGAAGAACGTATCGTGTTCAATGTCTAGTGATATTGAAAGATTTGATAAAAACTATTCACGACGATGATTCATTTAGAAAGTTCAGCGAGATATCTGTGCAATATGCTAGCGCTCTATCGATCTTGAAAAATGTAGCAGTCAACGTCAATAATCAATTCAAAGAATTTCAGTCGTATAGTCTGAGTCTCGTTGATGATCATGTTCAACAGAGTCAAGAAGTGTGAGCAATTCTACATCTTCTTCATTGCAAATTGAAAGAATACGATCAAAAGCGACAAGCTGTCATCAACTGATTTTTGAGAATCTTGCTGTTGTCATCAATGTTAACTGCATGAGTTCTACAAGCAGAAATTCGATTAACGACATGAGAAATAAAACTCAGCAAGTTGTCAGATTCAACTTCATATCTAAATTGAGATAGAGCAAGAAGCTAATCACATTTCATCACTGCGTAATCTTTATTTTTGTGAAGCGCGTTGAATTGAACTGTTATATTAGCATTTCTTGAATGACGTTCTCTTGCGTTCTCATTTTCTGCATCATCGACTCCTTGCTTTAGAGTGCACAACGCATATGACAACGACGTTTTAATTAGATGTCATCATGTCAAGATGCACTGATAATTGTATTTCTTCATATTCTAATGATCTACAGAAAGTCAGCAAAGACACTTCATATATGACTCTTCTTACAAGTAAATCGCTTTATCATGAATTCATCGCATTTATGCAACGACATCATCATTCGAATCTCACACAGTTCAGACAAGTTTCACTATTTAGTCGATCTTTTATAAGATATCGATGTATCATAAAAAGTTCGCGTCGATGCAGAAATATCATGCTGTTAACTGATATCATCAAACACATTTCTTAAAGTATTGTAATAGATAACTTACTGAACATTTCTTTATCACGTCAATCTCTCTGATGTCTTCTTTCAAAATCATATCGAGATTGAGATGATCTACGAAACTTCAGATTCTGTATCTTGCATTGAATAACTCATTAGCTTTGTGATCTGTGAGAATGATCATCTTCAAAACTACATGTCATCTAATGTGACATAAGTCATGATTGATCTAAGAACGAATATCTGCTTAGAGAAAGAAGTAAGAGAGTTTGACGATCTTCTATAATTCTTAATCAATAACGCTGAAAACGCTCTTCTTGCAATAGAAAATTGACGCGTCTGAATTTGAAGTGAATGTTTGCAGACAATCTATGTTAACGTACATCGTAGTTTTTTGATATGATCTCAGACATTTCTACTCTATACGTCTGCGACTATCTTTCTTGAATTGATGAGACGTTACAATGATTGAACACAATCTTCAATTGCAGTTCAGAATGAATGACATAGAAGTCAATAAAACGTTTGATGAAAATTGCGAAGAAGCTGACGAGAATGTGCAAATTGAAGCGAGAAAGCAAGAAGACATTTACGCAAAGTAAGATGCTTTCACAAAACATCTGTTTCGATTAAATTAATTCACATAGATATCAGAATTGTGAGAACTGCATCAAAGATCAAGAGAAGAATGATACAAAAGAGACAGAGACTAGTGTCTACGATGAACTGTAAGAGATGTGAATTGAGCACTCAGTCAGCAACTATTGATCAGCAAAAGAGCAAATCTTTCGTGCGAAGCAGTTCAAATTTCTTTTAAGATCGATCAACATCTTGTCTTCAGCAATCGCGATCGAAGAGAAAGTTCTGTTGTCACAATCTACGATCTACGAATATCGAAAGCTGCGAGTGATATATCAGTCATTGTGAATGAACTAGACAGAACTTGTCGTTATAAAACGATTTATCAAACGTTAGATGTGACAGAACAAAAGAATCATCATTCTGACAAGATGTTTATGAAAGATGCATCATTACAGCACTCTAGAGACATGACTGTATGTTACAATGACGTGAATAGAGATGTTCGACAGAAGAAGAACAAGGTTGAGAGAGAAGAGTAACTGAAAGGAAGAATTGACGCAAAAAAAGATTCAGAGAAAGAAATGCTCTGACAATTGAATCTACAGCTTCAGATTTGAACTGCTATCATCAATTGATTCGATCAACGCTGTTAGAAAATTTCTTTATCGTCATTTTACATCATTGAATAGCCGCAAAGAACAGTCTTGTTCTCAGCTCAATTCTTCTTTCGAGTTGATATCTAATTGAAGACAAGCTTGAGTGATGCAAAGTATGTCTCTATAGAACTCATCAGTCACTGCTTTGAAGTGAGTCGATTCAAATCAGACATGAGATGTTCTTTCTCAAGATGATCAGTTCTATTCGAGATTAATCGAATTGAGTTAAGCTTTTCTCACTTGCATGATGAAGTCTGACGCGTGCATCAACTTCTTTAAATCGTAGTCGTGTCTTAATCTTTCTTTCGATCGAACGATGTTCGATGTGATGTCGAGTTCATATATGTATCAGAAGATTATTACGTGTGTCTAAAAAGTTGAAAATTCTTATCTCATGCACGCACGACTGTGAAAAATTCACAATCGTCTGATAATGAGTCAATCTGCGACTTCAAGAATGATCAAGTGCGAAGACGAGATAGTCTTCGCTGTCGATAAAGAAAACAAGATGATCAGATGTCTGAAATTTTGAGTGAAAGTTATACTGTCGAAGATCGTAGAACCTGAAGTGAAGTGTTGTCTGATAGTTAGTGAGATCGTCGACAGAAGAAGAAAAGAACAACGATCAAGAACGAAAATCTTCGAAATGTCGATTGCTCAACATCTTCGTTGAAAGCTTCAGCGATCATGACATGATGAAGAATTGAATTGAACGCTGCGTCGAAAGATAAGTTCTCTTGCTCGAGACACAGAAAGCAGCACTGTTCTGCTTGATCTTCAAAAGACTCAGAAGTATTTCACAGTGAATCGATCGTCTTTCTCAAGAAATGAAGAACATGTGACTGTTCACGATGTGCATTCTGAAATGTCGCATCGAAAGATTCATTCTTCTGTCGACACAGATGTCAGTCGTAAACTGATGAAGACTCGTTGAGAATTCTTGATGATGTTGAAAGTTGATCGACATGAATATGAGTAGTACGATGTCGCAGATCAGTTCATGACGGTATCGTTGAAGATCATTGCTGTCTAACTCTAATTCAAACCCCTCAGTTCATGACATATGATGTTCAGTGACGAAAAATCGTTCGTCATCTTTTCTCACTTTCTGAAACATCTGAAGCGTACATGAATAGATTTTCGAACATTGTTTTGAGTCTTACTTTCAACTTCTGAAGTCAACAGAAGAGTTGATCAGAAATCTTGAAAGTTTTCAACATAACATTCTTAAGATAATTAGCTGCAGACACATCGTCGTCAGTACACGACGTATGATCATGATTAATCAAGATTGATTTCAGAGATGTTTTAGTGAAGAGAACTTCTCTCAATCTGTTTCAGAACAGAGTGCTTGACATTGAGAAAAACTAACTGTTATAGACATAGTTTGTAATTGAAATGTTCTGATTAACAAAGTATCTTCGTATGATAATGACTAATCAAATAATTCTGAGCGATTAACATCTGCAAATAAACTGATTTTGTTTTATACTGCGCCTGAGCGTGACTGAGATGTCGATCAATAAGATCAACGTCTGAAAAAGATTTGATCTTACATTATACGACTTTGATTCTGCTCATTATCACGAAAATGTCGATTCGGCTGAAATCAATAAGTCTCAGTGTCTTGACCTTAATCAGATGTACTCATGAGACGACTCAAAGAGCAGTACTACTTTAGAGTTCGTCTCTTAATCTCTTCGACGCTTGACAATAAACTGATAGTCAGAAGCATTATTGCTATTCATGATCTTGACACGAGATTGTCTAGAACTTGAGTCGCATACGAAGTCAAGAATTAAGAACGTACTGTGCATTGATTACACGACAACGATATGCTTTCTTCTATCATCTCAGAAGAGCGAGTCTTTACATATGATTACAATGTCAACTATCTTCGATAGAGATCTTACTCGATCATGTCGATACTCTGCTGAAACTTATAGATTACGAGAGAAAGAGCGTAAGATTCACATCGTCTTTTGTCAATTCTATAAATACTAACTATGATATAGAATTAATCAATTTGTAGATCACTAATGTTTCTTGCTTCTTGCTTCTTGCTTCGAGAATCTTGTGCTTGCAGAGATATGTCTTCTCACACCTCATCAAGTCTCTTAAGTTTCAAGATGACTGACTGATCATCTCTGCACAGGCCCTGAATCGAGCAGCTCAGATCATAAATTCTCATCGTGAACTCATGACACTGCAAGTGTGAACTGACAGCGATGTGCCGTACAACAAAGAAAAGCAGTCTCAACAAGAAAAGAAAGTGTAAGCTGTTCTTCTGTCTTCTCTCAGTAAATAGCTGACGTGTTACATACAGTCTGAAGATGTTCAAGATTCGACGATGAGCAATGCACATTTTTTCTCTGAATGAAACACGAAGCTGAAGTGCAAGAGCAGTTGAAATTTGCTCAGTCTTCGCCATTTTCGCAAACTCCAATACAGAGAGATGTCAGCTTCAATAAGTCAGATCAGTCTGTCGTCTCGATTCATAAGATTGATCTGACATTAGATGTGAGTGAGATCAAGTTGCGAAGATATGAGAAGACAATTCAGAACTTCGTAGAGAGCTTGAGAAACTTGAGACAATCATTTCGCAGTTTACAGCATAGAATGCGATATTTACGATGAAATGAAACATTCAGCGTAATTCTTTCTATAGAAAACTGCTCGACAGCTGATTTTCGAATGCTGACAATGACGAGCTTTCATCTCTTCTTTTCGACAAAGTCTTCCGCTTCTTGTTCTTCGCTTTTTAATGATCTCAACACTAAGTCGTGATCAACTCTGATTCAAATCACAATCTGTAAGAGAAGATTTGCAAAGTTTTATGAATTTCAAACTTCATGTCACATATCTTTAATCATCTTTCATGAAGTGAGAAGATTGTCAGCAAGCGCATGTCATCGTCAATGCATTGAAATAATTTTAATTCGACAATAGCTTGAACTTCGACTCTGCAAATATCATTTGCTTGAGCATTCGTTATGTAGCTAATTTACATCGAGTGAAACGATATATTTGTTGATTTTGATAGTGCGATGAAAGATCATTTTGAAATTTTTGAGAACACGAGATTTTTGAGAAGCAAGAGATTTTTGAAAACACGAAATCTTTGAAAACACGAAATTTTTGAAAGCACGAAATTTTTGAGAAGCAAGAAATTTTTGAGAACATGAGATTTTTGAAAAGCAAGAAATTTTTGAAAACACGAAATCTTTGAAAACACGAGATCTTTGGAAACATGAGATTTTTGGGAGCACGAGATTTTTGAGAAGCAAGGAATTTTTGGGAACACGAGATCTTTGAGAACATGAAATCTTTGAAAACACGAGATTTTTGAAAGCACGAAATTTTTGAAAAGCACGAAATTTTTGAGAACACGAAATTTGAGCGAAGAAATTCGAATTGAAAGATTCAACAATCACAGAATTAAGCATTGTATATTAGAATTTTAATTGCAGTTATGATGAACTCTCTATGTCATCTTCTTCTGCGTCATGAAAGCTATTGTCTGATTCAATGTTTCTGTCTGCATCATCATCAAAATTTGAGCTGATTTCGCTTGTCGATTGTCGTTTATCTTGAGTGTCAATATCAAAGAAGAACGCAATAAAATCTCTTTTGACGAAGTAGATGATGAGCTCTTCGCATTCTCTCAAGAAGTGTCTATCATTGATATTAGATTTGAATAATAGATGCTTATTCAAACTTTGAGAATCTTCGTACGATCGATCAGATCTGCGCCTTCGAGCAACTCTGTTTCTTGTCTTGATCATTCTTTCACGATCAAGAAGAGAACTTCGCTTTTTTGCTGTGACAAACATCTTCAAGATTTGACTTGTGAAAAGCTCAAATTGTTCTTCATCATAGAAATGAATAGTTCTTTTATTGACTCAAGTGCGAAGCTATAATGCTACAATAGACACTCGCTAAATATGTAGATCTGATTACTCACAGATTATACAATCGCTAATAACAATTTTTCGATCTAGCTTTGAGTAACATCTTTCTTGCAAATGTCACATCGAGATTCGTGAACAGAACTCTGTTAATTTTCGCTATCTCGAAGTCAAGTCTCTTCGTCATTGTATCAAAGTCATCTATTCGACTTCTTTCGAGATGAGTTTGATTGATCACATTCTTTTTTGAGAGCTACATCGATCATTTCAGGAAAGTGTCTCATCGAGTAGAGTCATAATTGTTTGTAGAAAGATTCAAACGCAGTATCGATCTTAGAATGCTCTGTGCGAAAGAATTCTTCTGTCTCTTCAACAAAGAGAATTGAGAGATTTCTGAAAGCAGTCTCATAAGATCGTCTGACTGTTGTGTGAGTCTTTGTGTTCAGAAGATTCTTCATCACGCTCGCACAAGATTTCAGATATAACAGATTGTTCAGTAACATCTCAACAGTAGATATCAAGCAGAAAATATTCAAAAGAGTCTCGAGTAATTCAGCTCTCATGCAAGTATTTATCAAGAGCGAAAACAGAAGCTCACTTTTCATGACGTCTATAATCGACTGACGATCTTTCGTTGATGTCGTCGACGCTCTGAGTTGAAGAAATTCGACAGTCGCATCGTCGACAGTTCAGATCTCATTACTCAAATGTCTCACGATGTGATGTCAGATCGTACTGATATGTTGAAGACAGTGAATCAACTTCTATTTGAATCAACGTGACATTGATCAAATTCTATCAGCGAATTGATCTTATCTCATGACAATTCAAGATTACAATTCTGCGAAGCGTTTCAGACTTGATGAATGATCAGAGCTCAGAAATGTGAGTCGTCTGATCAAATTTCTTGATCAAACTTTCATGCTTGATTAGCTGCTTGAGATTCTGCTGCATTGTCTGCGTAAGTTCATTTCATCATCTCGTCTCTTCTTCTAAAGAGCATCGATGAATTTGACATATGCGAATCATTCAAACTATCTCGTCGCAAGAAACGTCTTTGAGATTGAGCGTTCTTCTAATTGAAGATAAGAAAAACAAAGCAATTAACATTGATTGAATGTCGATGAAGTGATAAAACGAACTTGTTTGATGTTAATTTTGATGACTTACTTTGAACATACAAGCGTACTGTTCATCATCTATCGTTTTCTACGAGGATCTCTCGCTCAGCGAAAATTCGATGTCGTCCTCGAAGCTCACAAAGTGTGTAGTCGACGAGAAACATTAGCATGAGATGCTCTTCGTTGTTCGACTTTGTCAACAACAAAGTTTCTCTGTCAAGATTTGTCTTATGTAGCGCTTCGTTGAGTCGACGATCGTCAACTAGAGCAGTAATATGATTCATCTTCTTGTGACGAAGACATTCTTCGGCGAGAAAAGTGTTCGTGAGCCTAAGAACTTTGTCTTCATCGATTTCTTCAAGAAAAAACAAGATAAATTGTAGAGATACTCGCGCGACTTCTTGAAATACAATTCGTTTGCAATTAATTACATTCATGTTGATTTTTTGCCTTGATGTCAAGCATTCAAATCAATCGACAATCGATTTAGCACTTCGTCAATGTATATATATAAGATGTAAGCGCTGAGAGATATCGCGACTTAATACTAAATATAGTAGATCACTCAGCGTCATCACATAAGCGTCAAGAAAGATCTAAAATCGAGCATTCATTTCATCTTCACTCTCGTTACCGTTTTGTCGCTCTCATTCGATTACGTTCTCTCGATTAAAGACAGAGTTGCAAGAGTTTCTTGACATCAATCTTCTTATCTGCTTTCATCTGCAAACGCGAACTATCTTAAGACTGATATGAGAATTGTTGACTGAGCATACAATGTTGAACAATCATTTGAACGTTGATTGAAATTAAGAGTAGTTCTAATGCGAGGCGAGATCTACACTAGTAGCGCACTATAATCAATCTGTCACAATCTGTTCTATCTCAAATCTGCGTCAAGACTATTTTCAACTTCTTGCTACTTCAAAACCTCGTTGACATTAAAAGAATTCTTTCTTTCAGCTGCATTAGTGCACAAGATTCTATTGACTTCTGTTCGAAACTATCATACTCGATCAACTATTAAAGGCAGTCTACATGACGATTTCATACGATCGATGATGTCGTTCATTTCTCATTTCGAAAATAACGAACATAGCTGATCTGTTTTGTTATTACAGTGTTCTCATCTCTACTTTCTTCAGATTTCTCGTTGAGCTCGATAGAACAATGTTTACGATTCATTCTACACTCATAGTCTATCATTCGAAACTTCTTAATGTTCTCATTAATGAAAACATGTCGAAAGCGAAGAAGAGATGTGTCTCGCTGAAAGACGTCGATGAGAATACATTTGTTCGATTCAGTCAATACGCATACACAGAAGATTACATTGCTGCAAATTCAGACATTCTGCCTGATTTCTTCACGATTATCTCTACACATCTTGTTTCGAACGAAGTTTTCAGTGCGCAGTCGAAGTCTGAGTCAGAATTAAAGCTCGTGCGAAATTAGTTTGATTTTGATATCAGTAATGACGACTGAGAATTTTTCAAGAAGAATAAAAAGAAAGCGAAGATCTGATCAAAGAAGTTCGAGTTATGAGAAAATTTCAAGAGCAAAGCATATGTCATCTCGAAGTCTGCTTTTCAGTCTCGAAAAAATTGCGAATTATGCGAAGATTACACTGAGATCTTTCTCTGTCATGCTAGACTCTACATATTCGCTGACAAGTATGATGTTGATTCTCTTAAAGATCTTTCTCTTCACATGCTTCAGCGAACTTTGATCGAGTTCACTTTGTACGATGAACGAATTGAGAACATTATCAATTTACTGCGATACAGTTACTCAAACACTACTGATCGTTCAGAGTCGATTGATGACTTAAGACTACTCGTTGTACACTATTTTGCATGTGTAGTTGAGAATTTGTCACGAAGCAACGAGTTTCAACTGCTTTTGAAGAAAGTTGATTCATTTGCAAGAGATCTTGTTAAGCAGATGCTCGAAAGATTGAGTTAAGCTTGAAGTCAAGTGTCGTTAATGTGATATATATAGATATGAAATTGAAGCAATCTCTCGAATTCAGATCAGATAAACTTGATTGTCTCTGATCTTTGTTGACGTTCATCAGACTGTCATTCATCGCTATTTTTACTAGTCGAAATCTGAAATCAAAAGCTCTCGACGATCATTTGATGTCGCTCTTTCTATTTGCGATAACTTTTTCAACTAAGTATCGAAAGAGTGATAGCTTGCTAAAGTAAGAATCATCCTTCGTCAGAAGCATCACTGTTTTTCTCTGAGTCTTTCGAACTCTTCGATTTTTTTTCTGAAGCGTCTCGAAATCTTCTACCAAACTTTCATGAATTGATGAGCATTACGCTGTAAATGCTTTGAGCATTTATTATCATCTCATTCGCTCACTTTCATTATATATGAAGTCTATCTCTGCTGAGCGAGATGACTTTCTTGAATATCAGAGCTTCAACTTGAACGTGATTCGTGTCATCTGCGATAATCAGCAATTCAAATATTTCACGAATCAAGTCTTTTATTCGCGACTTTACACGAAAACTATGACTATCTAAGACTGTGATTCATCTGCACAGAAGAACAAGAATGACAGGTGATCATCTATCGATTGACGTCTATACGATCAATGAATGCAGATGAATACGAGAGATTTTGCATCAGTCAATCCGACACAGAGTTGCTCGCTTCTTGCTCAGCACATCAATCATGAATCTTTGTCATCTCATCAGCTCTGTTATATTTATGACAGAAGACTCACATCGATCATTCGTTTCTAAAATCAAGAACTTTCATCAGCAATACATCAAGATGAGCAAAGATTTGTATTACATCATAAATCACGTCTTTCTTTTCTTGAAACTATCGCAGAAGAATGACAATGACGTTACGAAGACTGTTTCTGTGATAGAAGAGTTACTGACAGCATTAGAATTGCTTCAAGATCGCATTTCAGAGCACGAGCGTTCAGAATGAATTTCTTGCATCAAGACGATCAGCAACATGCTCGAGCTACGAGATCACTTTGAAGAACTGATGATCGAAAAACTAGAAACAACGCTGAGAAAAATGATCGATGAAGATATGAATGAATCAGTCTTTGAGAACAAAACAGGTATTTAACATCGATTGTGTTGATTTAGATATTCTCGAATTGCACATTCGTGATCAGAACGCAGAGCTCATCGTTCGAAAATCTTCAGATTAATATTCATTCGAGTCGTTCGAAGTCTCGTCAATCAATGAGATCGTTATCGAGATTAAGAATCGACTGCGACGATGCTTTTTCGATTCAGTCGTGATGATCAGTCAAGATCGAATCGCGGATGTCAGCTTTCTTGAGTTGTTGACGAGATTACTCGCGAAACTTGATGTCGAGACGTCTGAGAAAGCATTGTCAATTACAACAAAGGCACACACGAAGATCATCGAGACAAGAAACACGACGCACTCGAGATTTGTCACTGAGATGCTCATCGACATTCTACGAGTCATTGAACAGTCGCTCGATGTTCATCGCATCTACAAGCACACACGTGACGATGTTCTGTGAAAGAATGCACTCAAATCGTGACGACGTTTCTCTTTGTGACTGTTTCTTCGCGTTGCATTGCAGACGAGTCTCATGCGTAAAGATGATGAAGAGTCGCACGTGCGATACAAGTCATTTATGCTCTTCTTCTTGACTCACGTCTTGAAAGACGCTCTGAAAGCTTTTCTATCGAGCGATGTGCTCTTTGCTATGACAGCAAAGATCAGTCGTCGAGCGCTGAAACTTGAAGCAGTGAATGAAACGCTCTGATTGCAGTATGTAGAGATGACAATGAGAGCTGTTCAACAAGAACTGATTCGCAGATGACATTCAATGAAGAAGAATTCGAATTTTCTGAGAACGCAACGGAACTGACTCTCATCGCAGCTGTCTTTTCTTCACGATACTCAACTAACGCTCTCGAAGTTGTGATTGTACCTGACGAAAGTTTCATCGCGATCGACGTCATCTTCAATCTATCAACATTTTACGTCGAATTGTGATCATCGCGTCTCGCAGTGCAGCTCAACTTTGCCGAAGTTGAATCTCTTAACGAGAATGAAAGAGAATCAAGTCTCTCTCTATCTTGCAGATCTGAAACTCTGAGTGCGTGATTCTCTTTCTGACTGACTGCGAGCATACATGAAACATAAAGACGTCTGCACGACTCTGTCAGAGATCATTGATACCTACACATCGACAGCTTCTTCCGCATATACAGACATGTCAGAAGACATTTCTCTGATGCTTCTTATCTCAATGAATCTGTGAGTTGCGCTTGACAAGTATGCGCTGCATCATTGCGATTTATTACGTGACTACGATTCGAAGTTTTCGTCGTCACTGTTCGAGTCGCTGCTGTTGTCTAAGAAGTCTCAGATGAAACGACTATATCACGTTGAGCAATATCTCGCAACGAGAAGAAAAGCAGCTATATCGGAATTTCTCTTCATCTTTCGATCTGTTGACACAACGAAGAGCTTTGTCGTTCGATATTTTCACGAGTCGTCACATCATCAGAAATTGCGACGAAAGATCGAGACGAAAGTGAAGAATGAACGATCTCAAAAAATATTCGAGCTCGCGAAGAAACGTCAACAGTATCACGAGCTGATAAAACGATCAGACGAAATAAGTTGTCAATACGTTTCTCAATGACGAAACGATCGACAATTTTCTGATCATAGCGACTTCTGTCAGAAATGTCGACTGCAATCAACGATCGAGAAACTAACTATTGACGTTCATGAGTGATCACTTCCGAAGAAAGATTTAAAGACGAAGACTGCAATGTTTGAGCTCGATGTGTCAACTGTTGTATTCAAATGACGAAATATCACATTTAGCATTCTTGTCGACACGTTGTCTGTGAAACCTGACGCTCAAACTTCACGTCGAGATCGAGACAGACAGCAAGAGATGTACATTCTTCACAGCTACTTCGATTTACAAAAATTCGTTAAAGCAAAGACAGATCGACTTCAACTCGCATCGACAACAAAACTCTTTGTCATCTCGCACTATTGATATCAGAAAATCTCTCAGATCAATGAAAGAAACGTATGCATCAACAACGACTTGAACTATGCTTTGTTCGATTCGAAGAAAACGAGTTGAACGAAAGAGCTTCTAGATTGCTGCGATGTGCGTGAAAAGTGCACACTCAAGCTTTCAGCTGAGTCGTACAGAAGACTGCAGTACATTGTAAAGAACACGATTCACACCTCTAATGAGATGATTGCGAGTCAAGCTGAGTGTTTGAACGCGCTGACAATGCATGAGTTCTACGTCTTTGAAACTTTGCGATCAGATCATCGACTGCAGTGACGAAACATCGCTCGTGAACTCATCGCTCGTGTTCTCAATTTTAGTTGTCACGAGACACACACTCTGATCACTCAGACTGCATGACAGATAGGTTCTTTCAGTAAAGAAGAGATCTGTCGAGAATTTCACGTCGATCTTGAAGAGAAGAAATTTGAGAAATCATTGCTGTCGATCTTGAAGAATGCAGTCGAGATGATCGAAGACAACTGACAGAATGCTGCAGCGACACGTACTTTTGTCGCTCTTGCAACTCGATTACTCTCTCTCTCTATCTGTAACATGATTCACGAGAATTGCTTTCGTTTTCTGCGAAGAGCACGAGAAATTTCTTTGCGCTGAACTCGTGAATTGAAGCAGAAGTTGCAGAAAGAACAGAAGAAGAAGAAGCAAAAAATCTTGAATGCACGAGCACTTGAAATGATCTTGACCTGTCATGAGACGTTTGACGTCAATCTGCATCATCTTTTCAATCTACTCAAGTCGAACGAAGATATTGCAGTCGTGACTGAATGCTCAATCATCGTGCACGATCGATGTTCGATTGTGACAGACGATCTGTCTGCATCAGTAAAAACACTCTTGCAACGACATTGAAGACTATCATACGTTCTCGAATCACTTCTGCGCGAGCAAATTCTAGAGGTTCGCAATGATCTTGATAGTACAGTCGATCGACTTTGAGCGAAATATATGTCAGAGATCTCATGAACCGTCTTGAAGACATTCAGCGAGCGATGACTCGTGACAGAAACATCTAGTAAAGATGATTGATCGTCAATGATGATTCACTACAACGTACTGAACGAAAGTCTGCTTGTCAACGAATCGTCGCTCACAAGACTTCTTCGCTCGTACGAATCACATTCAACTTTTCATCGACTATTTGACGAGATAAAGTAACACGTTCTATTCAGAGAAGCATAGAAAGAAAAGCTAATCGATTAATGCGCGAGACAGAAAGTTCTTGATGTTGTCTCTTCATCTCAGAATGAAATGATTTTCGAAGCTCAAAATAAGTTATTTGATCATCAAGTAAATGTTACTCTTTCTTTTTTACTCTTCTTCTTGTGAACAAAATTGTGTGATGACGACACTGCTTGTGTTGCTAATGAATATCATGACAGTTATACTTTGACATGCACGACTTCGAACTTATCATTCAGGCAAGAAAACAGAGACGACTCTACGAACTGCTCTCAGTGCACGCTCTAGAAGACGATTTCTCTCAGACTTTTGTTCAAGATTACGCGCATTGATTGAAAGTTAAGACAGACTTCGTTGAATGATGATCATTACTCAATGCTTGAACGTCGACATTACAGAACTGACAGATGCAATTCAACAGTCAAGAAGAAAAGTTGTTGATTCGTGATTTGTCGAAATTAATAGATCTTCATACGCTCACAGCAAAGATCGTGTCGACAATTCTGAGCTCGTTAGAACATGCGACTCATATAAATATCACACTCAACTGCAAGACGAAAGTATTGAAGATGCACTTGTCACGACTGAAGCTCGACTTTTTTTTGAGAAAAGATGTCACGCAGCTTGAATCGAAGCAATTTCGTGAAATGATCATGAATGCAAATCAATCGCTCGACATTCTGATCGAACTGATCAACAAGCTCGTTCTTCGAGAAAATAACGATTCGTTGCGCAGCGTCATCATTCCTCACGACGACGTTCTGTTCAAATCAGAGAAACCTCACGTACGTGTACATATTGACATCTCAACGAAGCATGTTTCGTATTATCTCTATCACATTGACTGTCAAATCGAGCGACTTGTCGACAACGGCAGTCTCAAGAGCAAGCTGTTCAAATGTTATCTTCACGCTATAACAGCTCACTGTCTGATCGACGAACTCATCGATCGAACTGACATCGAAGAAGCTCTCTTCACACTAGCATCTTTCTCTATTCGATCTTTTTTCAGACTTGAGCAAATGAAAATTGATCTGCTGATGCTTCTTGCACGACTGACTTCGCATCGTCAGTACTATCCGCAGAATCTTCGAGTGATGCAGAAAATAGAATGAGAAACACTGTCTTCACTTTCGCAGCACAATTTCTTTTGCAAATTCGTGCAATCAATCTTTGAGCAAGCGAGAACGTTCGATCTATTTCATGAAACGATCACGAAACTATCGAATGCTGAAATCTGCGACGATCAACACTTGCTCGAGAGAGCTGTCATTCGAGATTCTACATATCGCGTACACGAATTTGAGGCAGAGAATCACACAGCAGAACATGATGTCGTTTATATCGGTCGAGACGATGTCTCAAATAGCGTACAAGAGTTTCAGATTTATCGAATTGCAAAGCTAGTCGACGACTGATCTGCAAACTTGAGAGAATGTTCACAGTTGCTTCATGAGATTGAGGCATGAGAAAAGCCGATTCTCGATTGCAGAACAGAACATTTCTTTTCTCTAGACTACGATATGAAATGACTGAATTCATCTGTCGAGTTTCTATCTGTAGATTGATGTACGCTACAAACTATCTTATCTAACAGTGCGATCGAAAAAGATAAATACAGAATCATGATGTTTCTGTTCATTCTGAATTATTCGCAGCATGCGAAAAGAGAGCTTGTCGAGACGCTTTTGACTTTCGCAACGGTTCTCAAACTTCGTGCAATAAGATCGTCGAACTACGTGTCGTTTGAACTATCACACGACTTTGAATCAGACAGGAAGAAATTGGTGAACGTGATTAAAAACAGAGCACGGTCGTTTCATTCATGTTCAGAATTCAGCCTGCCTCAGCTTTCTTATGAGACTTGGGAAGACGCTGATGAGCGTCGAAGGGACAAGCACCAAGCGGCAGTGGAAGAATGTCTCGACATCTTCGCGAATGCTCTCATCTATTAATGGCACCAGCCAAATGTGTCGTGCAACTCTGTAGACACTCTGTTGAACATCTACATTTTCGTGAAGAAGGTCACAGAGAATGCACAGATCTGGTTTCAAAGCTGGTATCGCAATGCCAAGTTCAAAGAGTATATCGACAAAGCGCAAAATATACTAGACAATCTGAATGTCGAAGATCAAAAGCTATCGCTATACTTCTTTTTGCAGCCCGGCTATCATTACTGCTCGAAGCAGAGTCATATCGAATTTCATGACATCATGAGGAGATCTGCTCTCAGCCTTTCTTCGGCTCGCCTTGAAAATTTCGATTCCTGAGTCAGTCAGCAAGTCGAAGATGAGAGGGATCACGGCAAACTCAAGTCACTCTTAGACCGTCTGAAGTCAAAATCTTTAGATCGTCATGAGCAACGATACGTCATTGATTTGTTGAAGAGCTTCGACTCGCTTCATGGCAGTGCAGATGGCAGACTCAGCGGATCATCAAAGGCGCTACGATCACTGCTAAAACAACATTTGGCACTGTGCAAGAACCACGTCGATAATGTGTATCAGACGATTTGTAATCGCCTTCAGAAAGAATCGTTCACGACGCGTCGACTAGATTGTCGAGCGAAAATGTGACCTCGCTTGTCAATCATCTCGCTTCTTGAACATCTAGCAGATGGTAAGATAGTGTCTTTGCGCGGCGACTGAAAAAGTGCTTTGATTGAGTATGAAGTTGTCATATCGAATCTGCAACGGATCGAGCGCCTTCTTACGTGTATCGAAAACAATTTGAAACTGCTGAGCGAACTCAGTAATTCGAGCCATCGAGGCTGAGATTCAATACGATATTCGGATTGGCTGCTCCTCGAAATCGAGAACAACATCTTGATCCGACGAGTGCAAGTTCAAATTGCTCGAGAAATGATTTCATCGTCGTCTGGTGCGAACTCGATCTTGCAGCTGAACATGGGCGAAGGAAAGTCGTCCGTCATCGTTCCCATTGTGGCTGCGGCTCTAGCAGATGGAAAGAAGCTTGTGCGGATCGTTGTCCTCAAACCACTGTCAACCCAGATGTTTCATGTGCTGCTGAGAAAGCTCGATGGCTTGCTTGGCAGACGCATCTTCCACATGCCGATCTCACGATCGGTCCGATTGAACGTGCACAAGGCGAGGCAAATCCGAAATCTATGCGAAGAATGCATGAACATCGATGAGATACTTCTCGTTCAGTCGAAACATCTACTGTCATTTGAGCTGATGAGTCTCGAACGACTTCTGTCTGGCGAATCGAAGCTGGGTAACGTTCTGATCCAGACTCAACTCTGATTGAATGATAATTCGCGTGATATTCTAGACGAAAGTGATGAAATTTTGAGTGTTCGGTTCGAGCTTGTTTACACCATGAGCCTGCAACGCGCAATTGAGTTTAGCCCGAACCGATGAATCATCATCGAGCATGTCTTAGAACTTGTGAGCCGCTTCGCACAGTCAGTTCTTCAACTTGTTCCGCAAGGCTTGAAGCTACGATCTGTCTGCACTGAAGGCTTCTCTCGTGTACGAATTCTGAAGCTTTTCGCCATCGATAAACTTCTGAAGATGGTGGCAAGAGAGGTGTGTGAAGAAGGTCTGTCGAGAGTGCGCGTGTCGCATCTTCCTCAACACGTGCGAGCGGTTCTGTTTAGGTTTCTTACGAATTCTGACATGCGCGAAGCCGAGATCGAGCTATTGCAGCATCACGTTTTTGGTGTTGACTCGATGAGAAGGAGCTTGCTTCTTCTCAAAGGTCTGATCGCTGGGGAGATTCTGGTCTTTGCTCTGCAGCAGAAGCGATGGCGCGTTAACTACGGACTTGACCTCTCGCGAATCATGCTTGCTGTATCATATCGCGCAAAGAACAATTCAGCAACGCGAGCTGAGTTCAGTCACCCCGATGTCATCATCGTACTAACTTGTCTAAGTTATTACTACGATGACCTTTCGGACGAACAGTTACACATCGTTTTCGAAAAGCTGCTTTTGTGCGATAATGCTCAAGAGAAATATGAATGCTGGGTTCAAGATGCTTCTGAATTACCAGTCGCGTTTCGACAATTGACTGACATTAATCTGAGCGATTCTGCGCAGTGTTCTCAGATGGTCTTTCCTTCGTTACGGCTCGCTAAAAGTGCAATCGACTTCTACATGTCACGTATTGTCTTTCCGAAGAAGATGAAAGAATTTTCACACAAGCTGACTTCTTCGAGCTGAGACATCGCACGAGCGAAAGTTCATCCGACGACGGGTTTCAGTGGGACAAATGACAGCAGATACATGTTATCGTTGTTCATAAGTCAGTGTGATCTCTCGCCGCAGCTTCACACGAATGCTGCAGTGCTCGACTGTCTGCTACGGCTCGAAAATTCTTTTAAGCACGTCATGCAGAAGTTCAGGAAGAAAAGCCTCGATGCAGAATCGTTACTGCAGATAGTCGTCAGGTCGAAGTCGTCCGTGCGAGTAATTCTCGATGTGAGAGCTCAAGTTTTGAAGTGAAAGAACGAGAAGATCGCACGTACATGACTCTTGCGCGTTCCGGCATCAGACGCACAGGCAGTCGTATTCTTTGATGATCGTAACGATCTGTCAGTCTTGAGCCGTGACGGTATCGCGGAATCGCTGATGGTTTTCCCTTTTGCGAAGCAGATAAACCAGTGCCTAGTGTATCTCGACGAGACTCATATCCGAGGAACGAACTTGAAGCTATCGACGAATTATCGAGCCGTTGTGACTCTGAGGCCTGATCTCACCAAGGATCGACTTGTGCAGAGTATGATCTGATTCACTTAATTCTGTTTCCCACTGCTAACTCAAACAGCGTGCATGCGAATGCGGAAGCTAGAAAAAGATCAATCAGTCATGTTTTGCGAGCTCATGAAAGTTGAACGTAAAATTCTTCTCTGCAGCGACAAAACTCATTGCGACACCATCGAGGTAGTCGACGTGCTACAATGAAGCATTTCGGAAAGCTGCATCAACACAAAAAAATGCATTCCGCTGTGAGCAACACAAGAGATACGGCATCAGCGTCATCGTATAGCATGTTCGAAGTCTTCAAACGACAGAGGCAAAGGCGCTGCTTTAGAGATCGCAAAGTCATTGCTCGAAGCTGAGGCGCAAACTCTTCAGAATCGATACGAATTTGAAGAACGAAGATCGAAAGAACAAGTCTTGTTACATGACGTGAAGGAAGTAGCACTCTCAAAACGTGAGACGCAAGTGAAAGTCATTCGAGCCAAATGTCGAGAATTTGAACTGATATCGCTTAACAACGCAACACTTCGAGAGGAGCAGGAGCGTGAGCTGTCATCAGAGAACGAGCAGAAGCGACAAGTTGAACGTTCATCGGCGCTTACACCCAAAAATCACAGTGTTCATTCAGACGTGAAGCGCTTTGTTCATCAGGAAATCCTTGATCGTTGTTCAGACGTCTTTCAGGCTGCCTTCGAGCTTTTCGGCAACACAAGCGCCATCGAATGTCTTGAAAAGAAAACATGGTCGGTGCATTTGCTGATCACGGTCGACTTTGCTCAGACGATACACGCTTCAGGAAATCAGCTTTTGAACTCGTTTCTTAGGCCTGTTCAATGAGTCGCGAGCAGAAAGAACCGCAACACGGTCGACTGCGTGATGCTCAGCCCGCACGAAGCTCAAGAATTATTGCCGTATATACGTCAGCACAACATCGTCACTCTACACGTTTATTCACCTCGTGTCAGTATGTCTGTGCGTACACTAGAAGATCTTTCATTTTGCGTCATTTCTGCGGTACTCAGATGTTGAGCTCACTCTTCTTTCGTCATGCAGCTCAACTTTTTTGTCGGTCAGCTCTATCTGAGAAGCTACGAGAAGTATCTTTCGATCTGTCAATTCTTAGAACTGTGTTTTCGCTCGCAGTATACGCAGGTTCAGATCGCCTGCGATGAATTCATCAGTTCAACAAGCAGACCAGAATTTGACGCAGTCATGAAGAGAGAATGTTCTTTTAGAGTCAGTTCGATTGAGTTTCTGAGAATGCTCATGATGTTGAGAAGGAAAGGGCAGAATTTCCAAAAGTCTCACATTGGTAGAATTCTGCACGATGAATCGCTTGTCAGAGAACATTTTCAAGAATGAAGAAGTTCGAGTCGAATTCAAATAGAGATAGCGCAAGACTAAATGGCTAGCTCAGCTTCTTCCGTACTCGTCAGACTGTAGAGAAGCTGCGAAGATTCTAGAAACTTCGATATGATCTTAGTCTTTCATTGTCTGGGCCTAATTATATGATATTCTCTCTTTTCAGTCATTTCATTTCTAGAAACTTCTACGTCTTCTCGTCGAGCTTATGTACGCTCGTAAATACTGAACATTGGGCGCATATTAGTTACATCTAGACATCACTCAACGACCGAGCTTGAAAGTGACGGTTCGAGGCAGTCTATCAAGGCGTTGAAAACGGCTTTCGCTATTGCTTTCGAAAGCTAGGCACAGATCTTCTCGAATACCATACTCTGTCTTTGTATTGATACTCTCGAAGGTCGGTCCGTCGAAGCTATTAGCGAGAGCCTCAAGTCTGGGAAAACACATTACGAGTTCGGTAACAGGAGATTCGTCTACGTGAAAGTCAATGAGGCGACAGCGAGAGATAGCTTCTTCCGTCTGTTGTATATTATTATTATTACAGCGGAGTTTCAAGATGAGACAAAGGCATGTCAGAAGATTTATCATGCGGTCTTGTTTTCGTATCCCACTGCGCCATTTCCAAGTATCATGCGCGCAAGACTATAAGCGCGGCCTACGAGAAGAGATTCTATGTGTCGAAGAAACAGATTGCAAATCTGAACAGTGATCTATGTTAGAGTCGAGAACGAGTACTGCATGATCGAATCACGACGTGAATATCGAGAAGACTTCTGATGAAGATTTAGGTTCTGATGATTCTTGACGTCGTTGAGAGGGAAATGCAGCGGGGAAATATGACATTCTTGATAAGAGACGGACCAGACGAGAGTCAAGAATGCAAAGTGCGCTGAAAAAACACATGACTGAAAGCATAGAGATTGTTGCGAAAGTTCGAGACGAAGAGCAAAGAACAGCGTGAACGCAAATGGTGTAGACGGGCTCGCACAGACAAGTTTGAGTGATCGTTAATTACTTTGTCCGTAGAAGAATTACACATGTTTTTATTCTATTCGAGATGATCGATTCCCAAGTTTTCAGTCTGTCACGACGAGTAATTATTTCCTAGAATTCTTGATGAATGATTAGGCAAGAAAAGACTAATAAGATCTATTTGCACAAACACTTGAAGCTCAGACTTCATCTTCTTTTGCCTCGTCGTCTACTTAAGCAGTGTATAAGAACACGCACATGAGATCGACGATATGCTCAAAGTAGAAGAGCTATAGATCTGATGACAGCTACGACACCACGCGATCGATACAGTACGACGACGTCGCTCATACACAATCATGCTCGCAAAAATGGCTTTCAATGATCATTCTAGTTCCCTTTCTTTTGAATCTTTTAAAGCGTTCAGATTTCTTAACGTGTCTGATGCAGTCTATTTTCACATTCTTCGTCTTTCTCGCAGACTTCAACTTCATCGTGAAAGAATCGCATATATAATTGATGATCAACAACTGAAAGAACGCGTTTCACATCATCAGATTGATGATCTGAAGAAACACTTTCACGTCGAAGACTATACATCTAGACAACAATGTCATCTACAGTAGAATTGAAGCGAGTTCTGATCTTGAAGAGTGAGCTAACTTTGAAATCCGAGCCGCAGAACCCGAATAGTCTCAATCGGATCAGAAACAATCAGCGAAAATCGAGAGCACGAAGAAAAGAGTATTTACAGAAGTTGAAAAGCAAACTACGAAAATATGAGAGCATGAGCGTGAAAGCATCGCTGAAGATTCAAGCTTCTGCCAGGCTCGTAGCTGAGAAGAATAGACGTCTTCGAGCACTTTTACAATCTCGAGACGTCGTGAGTCAGGAAATTGAAACGGCTGTTGCAACGTCAAGTGTCGAAGCTCAGACTTCGTCAAGAGCGTCAATACTTGAGACAAAGCTGAATACGAAGAAGCCTTGCACTGAGAAGATGTGCAAGACTGACCCCAAGTCTCGACAGTTCAATACGTCAAGTTCATTACAGTCGCTTGCAGAGTCTCGCGATGACATCTGTAAACGATCGTTAACCTCGATGTCATTAAGAACAACGACTACAAATTCTGTATCAAGCAGCTCTATGGCAACATCAGCATTCTCATCTATGAATCTGTTCTCGCACTTGATGAACTGCTATGAGAAAGAATCTCGGAACTTGAGTTTGAAAATATCTTCTGATAATGATACTACTTCATATACTTTTGCCGTTGAGATTATCACGAGTATGAGAGCGGATGTCAGCGCTGAAGATGTTAAGGCTGAGTTAGAGTGCGATAAAGATGTCGAATGCAATATCGACAACTCTACGTTGTTCAGTATAATGGATCGATACACTAGATAATTTCTACGTCACGGAAATAGATGAGCTAGAAGACTTTTTTCTTCAACATTCTTCGCTTATAAACTCACAATCTTCTCAATCTGATCATTCTAGCTTTGTCTCGACATTAATATTGAAATCGTGTATAACGTTCATGATCTGTTCATTTCATCCGTAGGATGAAAAGGCATCATCTCATCGCTTCAACCATCGATCATGTGAGAGTGCCTTCTGAGTTACCGCATTCTGGAGAATTCATTAGAGTTGAAGAATCGTGAAGTAGATCGAGAAGTCAGAAGTGAAGCATGCTGTCAGATTTACACTCACACGAAGCAGAGCCGATCGATTAGTGATGCAAAACTCGATGACTTCAACGTGAGTTTTTTCGGCTCATCTTGATACTTTTCCTATTCATTCTGTTGCTTGCTTCTCAATCGAGACATTCATCTCAATCGAGTTTCCCTGCATCTCGCTGACGCTTTGTTCAGATCGAGTTTCTCTACATCTCGCTGACACTCTTGTCTTATTTGAAACCTCTCAAGAAGCTCTTCCTTTCGTTTATAAAGTCTATCTGCTCGCTTGTCGCTTACGAACTCTCTTACTTCTTTCGTTAATTCTTCTACAGACGTGACTTGCACTGAGCTTGTCTCAAATGTCTTTAGCTCTTCTTGATAAATGAAGTTATAATCGTTCCCTGGTATTTGCAGAGCTGACTGCCGCGACAAGCACGTCGTTTCAGAAGCGTGTCCGAACGTAGTCAGCAGAAAATGATAGTACGAGGTCTTGTATCAATGACTTGAAGAGCGAAGAGTGAAGAGCGACAGAGTTAGAGAATCGAACGCAGAATGAAGACGAATGTGGCGTGTGAGTTGAAAACCCGTAAGAGGTAAGCGAGAGCACAGTCACTGAAAGTGAGACGTTGTGCGTCTCGCAGGCTATTCCGGAGACATCTCGAATTTCTCATTCGTCACATGAAGTCTTCTTCAATGACGAGTTCAAGCATCTGTATCGTCACAACAGACATGATGAACTCTTCGTCTCGACAAAAGTTCTGACTCACTTCGGGGTTCAATGCAGCGATCGCAGTCTTGCTTTGTTTTTAATTAAATATTTCTGCTCAACTGTAAACGGCCAAGTTCTTCGTGTATTGCGATCGCAAAATGCGTTAGACAAATCAACGATCTTCTGGTTCATCTTCAGTCTTGCAGCAAAGTCTGACATTCTCAGCCATCGAACATTCATGTACAAATTCAAGGTCTTGCAAGACCGCATTCATCGAGTCATATTTTCCCGCCCAGCACTTATGAATAACGCAATTCATGAAGGAACACTCTATCTCAGGAAATTGATCGAATGTGAATCTCTTCACAATTCGCTCTTCATCATGATCAGGATTCAAGTCCGGATAAGGTTCATGACCTTTCATGATGTAATAAAATGTCGATCTCAGAGCAAAGATCTCAGTTTTCCAGTCCGCGTAATTAAAATTGGTTCGAGGCATAAAGAACTTAGTATTTTCAATCGAAAGATCATTCTCTTCAACCTCTTCATTCGGCGAAAGAAGGCGTCCTTGAAAGTCACTTAGTTTGATGTTCAATTCTGCGTCTAGAAGAAGGTTGTTGACGAAGATGTCACGATGAAGAACACATTTCTTATGTACTGTTGCAAGAGCTTCGATAGCTTGACATGCTCATTCAAGTCTTCGCTGCAATCCGAAATTGTTGTTTTTGAGGTACTCGATTATAGATTCGAAGCGTGCACGCTCAAGTAGCAAACCGTCTTTTGTCAATTTCTTGAAGTCGATGATGTGCTTATGAGATTCTATAGTTTGAAGAATTCGAGCTTCGAGGCCTAGAATTGCAAGTGCTTTCTCATCACTCGAAATATGTGAATACTTGAGGACAGTCATTTCATCAAGCTCTGTTAATATTTGCCTTGTGCAACGCTTCGTTGAGTCGATGATCGTCAACTAGAGCAATAATATGATTCATCTCCTTGTGACGAAGACATCCTTCGACGAGAAAAGTGTTCGTGAGCCGAAGAACTTTGTTTTCATCGATCTCTTCGAGGGAAAATGAGATAGATTGTAGAGATACTCGCGCGACTTCTTGAAACACAATTCGTTTGCAATCAATAAATTTCATGTTGAATTTTTGCCTTGATGTTAAGCGTTCACGTCAATCGGCAAACGATTTAGCACTTCGTCAATGTATATATATAAGATGTAAGCGCTGAGAGATACAGAGACTTAATACTAAATATAGTAGACCACTCAACATCGTCACATAAGCGTCAAGAAAGACCTAAAATCGAGCACTCGTCTCGTCTTCACCCTCGTTGCCGTTTTTGCCGCTCTCACTCGACTACGTTACCTGCTTTCACCTGCAAACGCGAACTATCTTGAGACTGATATGAGAATTGTTGGCTGAGCATACAAATTCTGTTGTTGAACGATCATCTGAACGTTGATTGAAATTAAGAGTAGTTCTATTGCGGGTAAGAATTTACACTAGTAGCGCACTAATATCAATCTATCAATATATTTACCGCACTTCTTGCTACTCAAAACCTCGCTGACATCAAAAGAATTCTTTCTTTCAGCTGCATTAGTGCACAAGGTTCTATTTGCTTCTGTTCGAAATGATTATTGGTGGGCAACATTGAATTAAAGTCAACGCTCGCAGAGAGGTAGAAAGGCAGATGATTCAAGAGCAATTCAAGTGCAAAGGATCTCATGAGAGATTGATGCTGACGTAGTAAGAATTGTTCTTGCAGAAGGAATAAGAGCTGCAACGGAATCTACGTCTCAGACAACAAATCAGAAGTAGGAAAAAACAAGGTAGGATCTCTTAATAATAAATCTAATCTTGGTTGTATCTTTGACCTTGCAGGCTTGAAGCGATGAGGCAGAACTCTCAATGCTATTGAAGATTGAACATGGTTGAGCAAGTGGTTCGAAATATGAGCTTCTGCGTCGATGCCGTGTAATTCAGGATCGCACTATCGTATCTCAGAGCGGACTTATCACGAAGAAAGCGACGTTGTGAATCAGCGCTAATCTCTATTCATGATGGTCTACATGAGCACTTAGGCACCCTTGTTGCGTGGCAGAGCTCCTTCGACGTGTTTTGTTGAATAATACAGCTCTCAAATTTGTTACTACGTTGACAGAATGAAGGTGCGATGACAGAATCTCTCTTCTCAAAATTAACGATCAGGCGAGAAACGAGAATCGATCGATACGATTCGAGGCGTTAGATTCTTACGTTGTCTCTTTTCATCTCGAAGCATCACAACGCAGTCATGAATAAACAGCCGAACGAGTTCAGTAAAGCGTCGTGTTTGATTATGCATATCGTCGAAAAGATCTCAGCCGTTCTCATCGAGTCTCGACAAAAAGTGTTTACGATCGGCAAATGAACGGGCACAAAGCGCCTATCCAACAATAAGGCAGGATGCTCGCAATGCGTCTCGTATACAGAAACCCACATTTCAGAATACAGAAAGATTTGTTCAAAATCTTCAGTAATGTACGCTTGACTCAACTGTTTCCTCTGTTTTCACATCTGATCGAACGTCACGCTTTGCTCTATTTGTTCATGACTGCATTCTGGTGTATCGAGATAGCACGCAAGAATCCGACGTCACAAAACGTATCGAACGATTCTTGTTTTTCACGTCTTCTACAGAGAAGCAGGAAAAGTCGTGTGGTCGATTACAAGATCTCTTTCCTGAAATGAATATTTCTGGCAATAGATGTTCTGCGTCCGAGTATCTTAGACTGATTCTTAATATCACTTTGTCATAGAATTTGAGACGTTTTATTTTCAACATATTAAGGATTTCGGTCGTGTCGATCAGTGATTTCGCTGATTGTCTTGCTTTTGACTCGCTCACATCGAGGATCGAAGGAATTTGAATGAGAGATCACAACAGTCAAAACTTCTAGTTCTCTGGAAAATTGCCGTATCTGTTATGGCACTCATACTAGTCTCGACAAGATCGGCGTTCTTTCAACAGTATGATTTTCACTTTAATTCTCATGCCACGCTTCACACCGAATTTCGTCGTTTAGCGAAAGATCGTAAATGGAAAAAAGTCTCGAACAGCAAGTTATTTGAGAAGGCTTGGGATCACTGTTTTGGCTCGGAGGTTCCCGTCGGCTGCAACATCGATAGAAGGGAAAGTCGTACTGAAGCTCAGCATGGCACGAATAATGACGAGTTTTTCTTCATGCTACACAGTCTTCAAAGCCTCGACCTTGAGGAAGGAACAATCAAGAGAACACTAAGAGCTCAAAGGGTTGAAGTGAAATTTGTCTTTCATTACGATAACGACGCTCATGTCACGAAGAGATGACAGGCGCTTTGTCAGGATTGCGAAGTCAATTCGATACCACCATCTATCAAACAATGCAAAAAGGTACAGCTCCTTCTCGCGATGCGCTCGGCAGGCTTTTTGTCGTGCGTACTCATGCTGATGGCTCCTTGAGTTTCATTAGGCACTGAAAAGCTTAAACATTAACATATATCATTTCCTTGATGCGAAAAAAACCGGAAGGATCTCGCATCGTTTTCCGTCCCGACGGGATTTGGCGATGTTTATGAAAAGACATTCAGAGAAAAAGTATCTCTTGAATATGACGAAACAGAACAAATTCTTGAGTGTACTTCTCATCGAATGCTGATGAATTCTCTGAATCATCTCCTCGATTATCAAGAAGTGTTGCAACAGCGCTGTACCTCGCTTCTTCGCAATAAACATATTCTAAGCATACTCTTGTCGCTATCATCATTAGGTTAAACAAGGGTTCAATTTCACGGCCTTCTCGGTGTAATGGTCGACAGCATCTCTAGTCTGCTCCTCTTCCTCTTTTTCGCCTTCTTCCGCATTTTCGTCATCTCACTGATTCTCGTTGTTTTCGCTGGCTGAGAAATCAGAGTGAGTATGCGTTCGACTCTCGTCGCTACAATTGCGTGTCCGTTTGCGAGACTTTGACGAGACAAGATCGTTGCGGCATCGAGAAGGAGTGTTTGAGACGACAATGCAAATATAACTGAAATTACTCTAGTAAGGACTTGGCTGAGGGATCAAATGCGGGGCTGATAACAGAGTATTAAAGCATTTCATATCAGGCAGTAGTGTAGAAATGCTGGGGTTGAGAAACAATTATATTATTATACTGAGTTGTTGCTCGCCTTTATCTGCGAAGGCTGTGTTATCTAAAACAGTAGAATTTCAGAATTCTAAATTCACATGTACGGTACACTAAATGCTATAGATAGTGATATCGTTCATCATGCACTCGAAAATAATTCTTATGTAGTGAAGCTTTATTATACTTTCGTATAGTGCTTTATTGAGATCTATAGCACTCAGAGTATCGTACCTATGAATTTGTGATTCTAAAATTCTACTTTTTTATTCTATTTTCGCGAAACTCTGATCATACCATTTTCTATATAGCGATAATTAGTCTTTTCACGAATCAGATTAAACATTTTCACTTTTAAACAAGTCGAAATTCATATAAAGTTCATGTTACAATGATTGAAATGATGATTAGAAAATGATGTATATGACTGTATCGAGTAGTCAAGCTCTCAGTTAGGGTTTGTCGGAAACTTCTTCACGAAAGGGGATTTGCTCAGTTCTACAAGGTTCTTGAAATATTTTGATGCATCGAACCTTCTTAGTTAAAGCATGTTGATACGTGTTTGTTTGAAACACAAGCAGATAGAGTACAAGCTTCGATGTCTTGTATAACAAAGCTAGTATGCATGACTGAGTTTAACAAAATAAAAAAAACCCTTATCAAGTAATTCGGGGTTCTCATAATAAAAGGACCTTGATTACAGCTTTCTCACAACACAAAATCTTCATGAGTCATCTTCTCTTTTAAATGTTCACACAAAGTTCGATCACTTAGACAAGTCTCTTCTATTTGACCACCCCATTTGAAAGATGACGTTCACTTCAGAGCTTGAGTTCTGAATTAGACAACAATACTATAAGATTGATCTAAGCCGCAGTGAGCAGTTCATTGGGAAGGTCAAATTCAGAAAAATGCTGTGTGAGCTGCACTCAGAATCAAACACGCCGATTAAGCAAGCGGTCAATCAGTGAGCTATCTTTTTCTACGACATGAGCATCTTCGCTAACCGTTCAACCATCTTATAGACTCATCATTCTGAATGACAAGATCGTGCAAAAGAGTAGTATCGAGAAATCACAATCACTCAAAGCATCGAGCGTGGCTCTTTTCACGATTCCTTCGACACAAAAATCAGCATCAACTTCAGCGAAGACTGCAAAGAAGCAGAATCTAAGCGCCTCTGTAGTGAAAGTATCGAGTCAGCATTTCTTCAGTTCTGATACGATTTTCGAAACTGCTTTCTCTCAATGCTGTGCAAAATTACAAGAGTTTGTCAATGTATCAACCAAGCAATATAGCAGTCTGTTCGATGACAGTGCAGATACAGCTTTACCTATGACGTCTAATCTGAATGATCAACTAGCGCTGCTGAATTTACACGATAATACTGACACTGCAGATGAAGAAGTCGCAGTTGATGATATTAAGAACGCTGTGCTTTTCCCCGCAAAGCTACTGAACCATTACGAAAAGAGCATTCTACCTCAATACGAACTACTCGAAAGCTGCGAGACGAAGGAAGTTCTGAATAGAGTCACTGATTCAAGAATCTTCTTGAATATCAACATATCTTTTTCCGCATTTATATGTGGTGTTCAGGGAAGTGGAAAGTCGCATACGACCTCATGCCTGATCGGTAGGTGTTTCGCTTACACATTCAAGTCTCTTGTTGAATTCTCTGACGTCTTCTACAGAAGACTGCCTTATCCGCTCTTCAATGCTAGAAGTTCTTCAAAGATCTCTCTCGGTCTTGGTCTTTCACTACGGCGAAGCCACTTCCCGCCTCAACTTCAAGCCAAGCGAAGTCGCCTTCCTTGCCTCTTCGAGCCCGGATTTCCCGAACCACCCAAGGGTGTCAAAAGTCAAGCTCTTAGTCTCACCTTTCAACTATCTGACACTCAAACCCATGTATAGCCAAATCTCCGGCGTAACAGTTCAATTCTTCAAGCTACGTTCAAAAGATCTAAACATCGATATCATGCTCATTCTCATGTCAGTCGACACAACCGATTCGACGTCTCTTTACATTAGTCAGATAATCAAGATTCTTCGTGACATGACTTTCACGTCGTTCAAGGAATTCGACTATCTGAACTTCAAGCGTCAACTAGTCAACGCGAAGCTGAACAGAAAGCAAATAGACTTTCTCAATCAACGACTGAATCTTCTAGAATCGTTCATCGATCTACAAGGTACTAATCTCGGCTCTGCGTTCGAAGCTGGCACAGTCACTATTCTCGACCTGTCCTGTCCTTTTGTTGACGTCAACATCGCTTGTGTTCTGTTCAAAATCGGCATGATCATGTATCTGAAGTTCAGCGCTACTACAGGGAAGCTCATTGCAGTTGACGAGGCACATAAAGTCTTCAAACCTCTTCCTTTGTCACATACCCCTCTATACGTTTGCTAACAGGTTTCAGTATATAACTGACACACTCGCTTTCAATGCCTTAACCGACTCTCTTCTCGGCGTGATCCGCCAACAACGCCACTACGGCGTCCGCGTAATAATCTTCACCCAAGAACTCACTATCTCTCCTCGTCTCATAGATCTCTGTTTCATGATCGTAATTCATCGCTTTTCTAGCCCCGAGTGATTCAGCGTCTTGCGACGACATATTTCGATTTTCGATGATAGCAACAGTGAAAAAGCTGTGAGACTCTTTCAAAAGATCGTAAGCCTCAAGATCGGCGAAGCGCACATTTTTGCTCCTTCGACGATTGTGGGTAGTACAGATGAGGATGGCAAGTGAGTGAAGTTGAGTGAGAGAATGTTGAAGGTTACGATGCGGAAGAGACTGACTTGGGATGAAGGGAGAAGTGTTGTTGCTGTTTGACTGGAAAAAAGGCATCTTCCTTCGATATGAAAGAATTCCTAGGTAGAATTTGGTTAGAGAATCTCGATTGAAAAGAATTTAGAGAGCTTCTGAGTGAAAGATCTGAAAGAAAATTCAAAAGATAAGAATTCTGGGGTTTATTTTGCTTGCGCGAAAAGCATCTACCAGAACATGAATTCTTCATCGTATCAAAATGTCTCAGCAGCTTTTTTGCGTGGTGTCAAAGTGCAGCAATGAAAGAAGCCGCTCTAGGTGGAATTCAAGCCGTAGAAGTCATAGACGCGAGGACAGCAGATACGATCTTAGCGAATATGATTGACATGCCGAAATTGCTAGGGAAGTTTAGGCGTTCTTTCTTCTCAAGACGCAAATCGTTGCGATTGAAGCTTTGAAGTCGTTTGAAGCGATTCCGTTATTTCAACGATAGGCGCACAGTGACAGAGGCTACTCAGCAGTTTATGAATTCGAAAACATGTTTGTGTTTCTCTTCCCACTGTTCAGGCAATCGTTCAGCTGAACGACCACATCTCTGAGTCTTTCAATGTTATTCTCGATCGTGCTCAGAGAACTTTTCATAGTTCTCTCGCTCTTTCTCTGCCCGTCAAGATCTTTTCTTACTCTCGACGATTGTCTGTATGATTTGTCATCTCTGACCTTTCGATCTTGAAGTACTGTTGTCAGCTGACTCTTCTTCTCTTTAGACCTTCGTTAAACCACTTCAGCATGCTGTATTTTCTTTTCAAGCTTGCTGCTTCAGCTGATGCTTCATTCTCAAGAGATATCTTTGTCCAGATTCCTTTTCAGAAACATCGCGAAATACCTTCTGAACAGCAAACGATGCCGATTTCTTCCGATTCTATTCGCATTCAGGAAACGAAATGTGTTGGTTTTTATTGATTCGCTATTGAGAATGTGAGACACGAGGATCGATCGATACGATTCGGGGCGTCGGATTCTTGCGTTATCTCTTTTCATCTCGAAGCATCGCAACGCAGTCATGAAAAAATGGCCGAACGAATTCAGTAAAGCGTCGCATTTGATTATGCATATCGTCGAAAAGATCTCAGCCGTTCTCGTCGAGTCTCGACAAAAGTGTTTACGATCGGCAAATGAACGGGCACAAAACGCTTATCCATTGACAAGGCAAAGTGCTCGCAATCTGTCTCGTATACAGTCATGTACGCTTGACTCATTATTCTCTGTCTCCACATCTGAGCTGTGGACAGACATATATTGCGTTCTCACACTGTAGATGAGATCTATCGAGCGATTCGCCTAGGTTTCATTGTGTCCCTTTCAAGTCAATGATCATGACATTCGGCCTTCTCGATTCCACCGCTTTTATAGCTAAACTTATCAACAGTCTCACAGATCTTCCAGTCAGTTCATCATTCTCTTACTTTGATCTCGAAAGAATCAAACTCTCTCAGGAATGCTTGTGCCTTCCGAGGATCATATGTTCACGTTCTCGGCAAAGCTGCGTTCACGATCGCTGAGTCTGGTGAAAAGACACTCAAGAGCATCTTAGAGTCTAGCACCATCCTCAAAGTCTGCTTTAACGTCCGCAACGATTTTAACGCACTCTACTTTCATTTTGGCACTGCTCTGCAATGTATTCAAGATGTTCAGCTCATGAAAAATGTCTCGCAGAGTCCCGTCGCTTCAAAAAGGCTCGTCAATGACCGGTCACTGAAGGAAGATATCAGGACGTATTGTGTGCAGAACGTGCGGTTTCTGTCATTTCTGCATCAGATCTATTGAGATGAACTTTAGTCAGAATAAAAGATTAAGGCGAAGCATGAGACAAGGATGAGAGTGCAATTCTCTTAGAGCGCAGCATATCAGTCGTAGAGCAGTCACAAGGCTTTGAGTGCGTGGTGAGATCTACAGGGTCAGGCTCTCCGACGATAGGTTCTTCACGTTCATAACGATCAGGTGCTCGATGATTGATTAGATGAATTCTTCTTTTGATGATCATTCTTGGAATTTATTCGAAAGAACGAGGATTTTGCTGTCGATTTGACAAGGAGGCACGCTGTCAGTGTGGTGAAGGGGCTTGCAAGAGGTCGCGATTTCAGGAATATGAAATCTGATTAGAGCATCTCTTAGAAGTGCTTCACACAGCTTCGATGATCAGATCAAGTCAATCTTAATCTGATTTAAACAAAGCTAAAAACCTCTTCCGGTCTGAACATTCGCTAGGAGATCAAGCAGAGGTTATAAAAATCAAGTTAAGTTAATTTTCACGAACGCGCCAAGCTATAGATAATGAAGCAGTGACTGATAGTGGCGAGCGCAAATCATGATCTGTAATAGTGACATGATATACACTATGATGTAGCGCTTCTCATAACATCACGAAAAATACTTCGTTCGTCATTCAACTTCTTGATTTTGCTTTCAAGAAGATTTCTTTGTCTCCTCGCTGACGAAGACTCTGAGACGATTGCTTTCGCTTCCGGGTCAGACAGACTGTTCACTGTGATGAGAGAAAAAATTTTCTTCAGGTCGCGCACGATGTGTCGCTTCACGACTTGCGTAGTAATGTTGTCGATGAAAGATTTTAGTGAGAGCTAAGCAGATTGAGTATGAGGTAATCGATCAGAGACGTGCACGAGCTCACTAATCTTATAAATCGAATAAAGACAGTCAAGAGCTTCTTCACAGCTATGATTCTTCATGTTCGAATCTATTTTGTCAGAATATTCTCGCGCTGCTTTTTCAGAATCGATTTGTGCGCTTGTGTGATTCGATCTATATTTCGGAAGTATGATATGTTGAGTCGCGTTATCAATGCAACTGATCAGAGACTTTTCTTCTCTTTCACGACGTCTCTTCTTGATCGTGTCAGTGTAGTAGTGATTATATGTTATCGAATAGCTTTTGATGTCTTCAGTGATTCTTTTCATCTCTTTGACAGAGTCAACGAATCTCAGCTGTAGAGCGTCTTCGACTTTGAACGATCAGAGACGAGTGTATACATTCTTGAAACATTTCTCTCGAAGCAAAGCATCAAGAAATCGGCTGCAGACGTTCGCAACATTCTCAATATGATGCTCGATCATCTTTTGCCATTTGCTAGATTGCTCTCAGAAGAGTTCATCAATCAACAGCGAATTGAAGTTATCGAGTAGTTTTTTATCACGAGTTCGAACCAGAACTTCTCTGACTCAGTTCATCGCTCTAGATTTTGATCAATGAATCGATGACACAGACTCTGTTGTTGAGATAATTGAAATCACGTCTATCTTGACTGCTTTATCATCGATCTTCGCTTCTTCGTGTTCACTAATGTGGTATTTGTAGCCGTGCGTGCGCAAAAGATTGAAGAATTCACAGTTCTTATACTGAACAACAGCTCGCAGTCGACGTATTGTCGAGGAAGATTCTACTGAGAATGCATGGTTGACGCTATGAGCAAAGTATTCTTCTTCGTAGTGTTCATTAACAGCGACTTTGTCAATCTCATAAAAGTTCAGACTGAGCTGCGTCAAAAAGACTTTACACTTCTGCGGCGTAGCTCTTGAATTACTCATTGTTTCCAGTAGAAATTGTGTATTCGTGAAGACTTTCTCAAGATTCTTTCGTAGTTTCGAGAGCTTCTGCTTTACGTGATCGAAGAGCAGCTGGCTAAGTCGATTTCGTAGAGACGTAATCTCAACACACTCTTTCGACAGAATGAAGAACTTCGATCTTCGAAAGTAGTTGATTTCAGAGATATTGCGTTGCTCAAATGAGCTCGAACTCTCTTCATAACTGCGATTCTTCAGTACGTGTCAGCCTAATTTGAAAAATATGTCGTCGTTACGAGCCAGATCGAGAAAAGCGCTTTCGCTGTCAGAGCCGAAAGATAATCGATCGAGTTTTGTAATGATATCAAGCGTGCGATCTTCTTTCGGGTCGACTTTTCTGATCTTCTTCAGAATATCTTGGTTGGCATAGTCATTGATTGTCGAGATCACAGTCAGACAAATTGTACGAGGCTGAGATATGTAATGATCGATGATCTCGATGACAAGCTGAACATTCTCTTCGATCACTTCTCTGGTCTCAGTCTGAACGAGCCTCGAAAGATCGATCAGTGTCAGCTGAGGTCTAGAACGATCTTCAATTTCGATACTCAGGACATCTTTGACGAAGACTCTGAACTTGAAAGTAGACTTGTTATTGATTTTCATCAGAGTCGTTGTCTTGTTCATTAAGGAAGAAAGCTCTTCAAAATTCGATATGAACTCTTTGAAAGATTCGATGAAAGCTCGTTCATCAGAGAGTCTTTCGTTGTTCGATATCACTTTAACTGTGATTACGTCACTCGTGACACGACGTAGGATGATTTCTGTGGCAAATCGCGTACAGAGATTATCATTTCTTGGGAATGGAATTTCCGTAAGAGCTTCGAGAACTGAGCTTTTGCCGGCTGATTGATCATCGCAAACGACGAGCTGAGGCAAGAACAGCGTGCTCTCAAGATCGCATTGGCGAAGCTGATCGACAATGTTGAGTATCTTCCGTTGTTCGACGCTTTGAAGGTCTTCAAGAGATGAAGTTGTCTCTAATGCTTGAGGCGAGTTGTCATTCTTCGGCTTCATAAAGCTGCCGGCAACTGACAGATCATCTGAATCGTCTGAATGTCAGCAGCTCATTCGTAATGCAAGCAAATAATCAGATAACATCACTTGCCTGAAGAACTAGTTGAGAAATCTCGATCGAGCAAACCGGTCATCGAGTATGATGCAGACATGATATGAAAAGAGAGGGTGGCAATTTGAGAACGGTGAACAATAGAGATAATCAGAAGGGAAGCAGTGATATGTGAACGAGAATCATGCATGCTGAAATCCAACCAAGCAACGCGCACTAGCTTGAAGAATCGCTTTCTTGAAGCAAGGCAGACTTTTTCTCGTTGAGCGCATTACGCGTGATAAGCTCATGCATCTCGCCATTCCCTGTTTATTAAATCTCTCACGAAGAGGTCTTATCAATTCATTGCGATTCGTATTCAGCTCTTGGAAAAAGTCGACATAAGCTGCAAATCGCTCAATTGAGTCGAATGACGAAGAACGCGGCCGAAAATGATGAGCTGCAGATAGTTTCGCTATATTTTTGCTGCCAGGGCAGTAGATGACTCGCTGAAGTATGCAAAAGAATAATCAAGCCAATGGCTCTCTTATCAACGGCTTCAGTAAAGATGCTCATGGGAAAGTTCAATAAGCAGCTCTTTAATGTACGAACCATGACATAAATTGCATTCGCGAAACACTTGCGATAGACTTCAGCCACTCATGTTCTCGGCTTCAGCTTATGCTCATTGAAGCATTGCTCGGTACATATTTGCTTTCACACGATTTATTCGAATCAGTCATTCAGATGAACATGATAACTCATAGATCGCGACTCGCAATCTTCGATCTAAAAAAAGTCATTAGATTTGTCAATCATAGCACAGCTTCAGTTCTTAGTCACATGCATAAATCATTGAACCATCCGTTTCTAATATGACTTTTCTATCTTCTCTTTTCTCTTACTTCACTTCACCTGAATTCACATTACAAAGACTACGGTTGAACGTGCACTTTCATTGTCGACAATCTGATTTTGTGCAAAGCGACAGCTGAAATGACTGACATCTGCTATCAATTCGAGAAGTCGGGCACGTGCCGTTTCGGAAACGAGTGCAAATTCTCTCACATCTTCACGAATGCAGATTCTCATCTACGTTTCCTACTGAAGCTTAAATAACATGTGATAGCAGTCGTTCACGAAAGGTAAAAACAAGAACGAAAACAGGAAGGAGAGAAAAAAGAAGACTCGCATGAGTCATCTCTTGATGGATCACCTTGACATATTCTTCGCTCAATATTTCGCATTCAGCTATCGGCAAAATTTCTTCTTCACTCAGAAATTCTATCGCATGTGTGACTTTTTTGATTGGAACCGCGATGATTCTGAACGAGAAGAGGCTCATGATAGCTTCAAGACAGCTCTGATGCTACAGTTCAATAGTCTCTATGAAATCGAAGTTGACGATCTTCAATCTTGACGAGGACTATCTCTCGCTCTGGAAATTTTCCCGCTTCCTGAGGATCTCAAAAAGGCTAAAAAGGTAAATTCCGAACGTGAACTTTGAGGGAACGATAAATTAGAACAAAGCTAATCGTGAAAATACTTGAGAACCGATGTTTGAGAGAAAATTCGTCAATCTTGTCGATCTTGTTGACACAGGAAATACGGGCCAGTGCGCTACTCAGTTCGATACACTTGAGAAACTCAAGAAGTACACAATCACAACAGGGAAGTTCTTTCCCAAAGAGTTCGCGTATGCTGGGAGGATGCTTAAGTTTCTTCTGCGCGAAATTTTCAACGAGCATGTGAGTGAAACATCGCGTCGGAAGCGTCGCTAGACATTAATCGTCGAGACTTTTGCGCGAATGTGAGCAACAAATATGCTTGATCAAAGATTTTAGGTATTAACGTGATACAACAATGACACTATTCTCATGAAAAGAGTTAAACGTTATCTTAAGAAGTATACTTCCTTTCACGTTCAGATTATCACGAGCGTATTGACATAATTCTTTGGAAATTGATTGTCACGTCACGTGCAGCCTGACTTATTTGCGCCTCTGTCGTTGCACTACTTCGCATTCGTTCTCAACCGACAGCAGACATTCAATAGACGCAATCTTTAGCCGATCATTAGAGCGTTCCGCTATACATGTAACGATCAGAGCTCAGGACTTAAAACACGATTGTATGACGTATCGAGTGATCACTTAGCATGGGAAAGCGTACGAGGAAGAACGACGAATACTACGCGATGATTCATGGTTTCTATCTCACTGTTTCAATGATCTTCTCGTTCTGGTAAGCATTCCATAGATAGTGAGATCATCACGTCTCATAGTCACGGATCAATGATCACTGCTTCAGAGGAGATGCACACTCTCTGGTAGTTGGTTTTTCGAAGTCATTGTTTCATGGGTTTGTGACTTTAGCAGAGGCTGAAGCGTACATGAGAAACAACGAAGTAGAGCACTACAATCGCGATGTTAAACATGAGGCTGGAACAACAACATCAAAGAAAGGGGAAACTGCGTATTACGCGGTTGCAAATGGTCACAAACCAGAGATTCGGGAATATTATCAGTAAGTCTCAGAATCTGATCACACTTATCTCGTCTAAATCATGGACAGCGAGAGCGATGGTTTGAAGCTAGAGGTAGTGAACTTCTCTGATGCCTGTCATAAGCGTTTCCGGACGTTGACACAGGCAGAAGCCTTCATAGCGAATTGAATGAAGATGTATGCCTGCGTCGTTAAAGCTCAGATCAAAGAGGAGCTGCTGAATGGTCATCGACCAACGAAAATGAAGGGGTTACCAGTTGAACATAGTTTGAAGACTGAGGGCAATGACGACGAGGACGAGCTTACGAACGTCTTCAGCAAGATCAGAATTGAGTAGTTTTGAATGACTATCTTATATCTGCAACCAACGTATTCCTCTGAGAGCATCTAGCACGAGAGCTCAATTGGGCTCGGCTTCGGCTGCCAGCAAATCTTACCCGACAGACCGTAAGAAAGTTTCTGATCAAATAGCAAGAGAAGACGAATAAAATGACGTGGCGAAGCTAGTCTATATACGTCAGACATTATTTCTATCTATTCACTATTTTCCTGAGTAATAACATGCAGATCAACACATGTTGTATAAATCTCATTCTTTCACCTCATCGAACCATTCGGGGTATCAAGAGAAGACGGTCAATCTCAGACCCAATATAGCGTATAGATTCTCTTCGTTGTGTCTTCCGAAACCTGCACTCGATTTCGACATCATCTGTTCGAGCCCTGTTCTGAATTCGCCTCGAATAGTTTTTGTCTGAGTTGATAGATAGAACTCAAAAAATTTGGTTCATAACATTCTTCGTCATCGAAGTCAACTTCTGCGAGCAGTCGTCCGCGTGCATCGCTCGTCGTTCCATTCTTGTTTCAGACTTTGTGAATATTGAGCAGAGTGTCTGTTGAACGTGACTTCTTGGTATCGTACACGAAAACTGTTCCAGACGTCGCCTTGTCGGGGGTTTCATGTGGCAGCGTGACATGCCCATTCTCTTGATATCTTAGCACAATCTCCTTATCTGCTCTCACCTTCAAACGTGAGCTACCTTGAGACTGATATGAAAACTGTTGACTGAGCATGCAAATTCTGTCGCTGGATATGATCTCGATATTTCCTGAACGTCCGTTTGGCGAAAGTAAGTAAGTCATGATCGTATCATTGTGAAGAAACTCTGGTGAGGTTCGAATCACTACAGAATAGTTAGCTGAGTATACATCGCTCAACGAAGCTTGCGAATCATCATTGTCTCTCGGATAGTCGGGACTTTGGAACGCGACATCTTCGACAAGGGAGACCTGCTCAACCCACGAGTGACAGTTTACTGTCATCACAAGAGTCATCAGAATGACGAACACGGATGTCTTAACTAGAAATTTAATCATTGTAAAGTCAGATTTGATTTATTGCACGTTAAGTGCTTGTTTCGACTTGAAATGATAAGCTGAAGAAAAGATGTATACTCTGCAATGATTCAAGGGTAACGCTCTTATATACATTAGATCGATTTAATGTTAAGAACTAAAGAAGACTAAAGCAAAACGTAGAGTGAGGGGTTGACTTCTGAAGTCGAAGGACTAGGGATGAGATTTCATGCCTCATTTGCAGTGTCCGAAGAGATTCCTTCTCTCGGGTCATCTGCTACAACTTTTCAAAACCGGAGCGTGATGCGATTGTACTTGCAAGAGTTCTTGGTTCAATGCATGCAGTTCATTTCTATCAAACTATCATGTCTTAACGAAATATTTACGTGCATATCTCTGTTACAATGCATCAATTATCTCAACAAAGCATGAAATATGAATTAACGGATATCATTTTATTCAACTATGTAGTCTACAGTATTGAGGAAATTATCTATTAATGAGATGAAATCATTGTACTGAATCGCAAACGAAAAGTAACGCTATTAACTAATACAAATCAATTTATAGCAAGATCTTTTACAGACAATTTCTCAATATCACTGACCTCATGATTATTTTCTAAGCCTCAAGTACTTAGATAGTTTGAAGAAGCGAAACCTGACGTGTTGTTTGGCTTCAAGATGAGTCATCAGCCTGTACGATATCATTAGTATGTGGTTTTGCATCATATGTTATTGCAACTCATCATCTCTTCGATCATAAAGGAAGCGTACCAGTTCTCTCTGATCTAGACTGGCCTCTTCTGTACTTCTTGCCTGATATGGAAACAAAGCGCGGCAAGTTGATTGTGTGATTGAGGACGTCGATGTTGCTGAAGCTGATGATTGTGTCTGGGTCGCAGACTATTGAGTAAGAAGCATAGACTGCTGAATCGGAAGTGCTGGCTGCTGAGTCGAAAGTGCAGGCTGCTGAATCGGAAGTGCAGACTGCTGGGTCGAAAGTGCAGGCTGCTGGGTCGAAAGTGCAGGCTGCTGGGTTGGAAGTGCAGACTGCTGGGTTGGAAATGCAGGCTGCTGGGTTGAAAGCATAGGCTGTTGAGTCGCGAGCGCTGGCGATTGAGCTGCAAGCATCGATTGTTGAGCTGTGAACGCTGACTGTTGAACTGCAAGTGCTGACTGTTGATTGAAAAACGCTGACTGTTGAAGCTGAGATCGAGTTTGTGATCCTTCGTACGTTACAGTGTCATCTGCGATAGTCTGGAAGGGAACATAATGCTGAGACGTCAATCATGGCATCTGCTCTTTCTCTTGATTTGTTAAAGAAAGACCGGTTTCTGAGTGAAGATCTGCGGTCTTGCACAAGGCTCAGCCACGTGTCGCCTTTTCATCTGTCTGAGCAAGCTGTCGAAGCATCATATTTCCTTGCTCTTTGTTGGCAATACTGAAAAATCCCGATTTGGTTTGTCATTCTTCTTTTCTCAAATGTGATTGAGAGTTGTTTTCTTTATAAATCAGATGAACATAGTCTATTGCGTTTCGAGACCCACTGTTGGTCATCACTTTCATCATGTAGTCAACTCGAGCAATGTCAGTTCAAAGTCGTAGTATTGCGTTCTCTCTCTTCATGACACTTGTCAACTGAATATTTGTCAGTCAATGCTTCGTCACACGTTTCTCAAAGACAGCTTCAGGATACAGAAAGTATCGTGGTAAATTCGGCGTGTCAGCATTGACAAGCACTCGAGTATCAGTAGCCGCAGGCATCACACCTGTGACAATCTCTCATGATGTGAAGTACATTGACTGTTGAGGCATGACTCCTCGGGCTGATGGGGGCGCGATCATTTGATCTAGGTTTTCGGAGCTGACGATCGTATTACTCTCTGTTCTGGTTGAAACTGCCTGTGGATTTGTACGATCAAGTCAAAGCGCTTTGAGGTCGTCACGAATTTCTTGGTATATACTCAATATCTTAGACGGTATCTCGATCGCCGTTCCGGGTGGCACTGCTGCATTCAGCATATTCATTTTCTGTTGTTTATCTTCTTCTGTTATTTCATTCGAATCTCCGCTGTCATCGTCAAAGGCGCTACGCTCGAAAGTCGCTTCGTCATCCTCAATCGAAACTAAGGTCTCGTTGACTTTTTTCTTTTCCTTTCTTGCGGATACAAGCTGGGCAATCTGTTTCGAAGTGAATCCTTGCTGCTGTAGATTTGCTATGTATTCTTGAAGTGATGTAGAGTTTAGGTTAATCTGAGATGATTGAATTGCTTGTGACTCTCTCTGTCCTGAAGAAGAAGCTATGGGTTGAATATTTTGAGTAGGCTGAGCATTGAACTTCGCTCTCGCTTCTGTGTTGCTGTCTTGACTATTTGAAGCGAAAGTCATCTCGACAGCTGCTGGAGCGTTCGGTCGCACAGTAGAAGGTGTTTCTTCTAAATATGATTGCAACGATCTTGACGATGTTTGTGGTGGTTCTAATGGCGGTAATGTTGACATTGAGTTCGAAGGACTAGGTCCGAGAGTTCTATCTCTAGATGAAGAGTCTTCTTCAGACACGGCTGGACTGATCTGAGCAGTATTATAGATCGAGGCTGGTATTGGTGGCGGTGACATCTGTACTTGTCTGAGTGATTGACTAGGTGAGAATCTGTGAATATTGGATCTGTCGCGAAATGGATCATCTTTCGTTGTGAATCCAGACGGTATTGATTCTCCTGCAAGATTTGTCTCAGACTGACTGTCATGCGATTCGATAGTTGGTTTCTGCACTCTCTTTCGAGGTGATCGAGATCGCGGAGGTAGCTTTTGTGAAAATTGAGTGAATTCGGTCGTTTGGGAACGAGTTTGTCTGGTGAGAGAGTGCAATGATAGTACAGACATCTCTAAGAAATTTGAGAAATCGTTGGACGCTATTTAGAAATTACTGTAAAAATGAAGATATGAAGAGATTGTACGAATGAGTCTTGAATGAAATGAAGTATTGACGATGATGAAAAAAAGACCAGATCAACTGTTCTTCTCTTGCGTATGTTTTTTATGAAGAGCGTTTCAATACTCGGAGTTGACTCCTTTTAAAGGAGTTTTCGTTAAGTCTCTGAACTCATGCAAATCACAGAAATTCATATTCCAGAATCCTCAAAGACAGAACCTGAGTGCCTTTCGCCTTCAAGGAAGAACCCCGAGGCTCTCAGTCCTTATTCATAGATTCCTCGTCCCCGAGCGGGAAAGTTTACTGAGAAGTCGAAAATGCTAAATATAGGTGCCAACTCATAAGCGCTTTCACTCATACTTAAATCTTGATACGGACGCATCTTTCTCCTGTACGCTTCCCTCATTCCGTTCTCCTCAACACATTCACCTCATTTCTCTCGCTATAAATTTCTTCATCTAGAATTCAGACAATTCTACAAAAATCAAAAAGTATGAGTCTGCTGACAGTTCTGTCTTTATACTGCGTAGACGCTTTAGCCATTGAAGACTTAAGGTTCGAATTTCCTGTTCTTGTGTCATTTTTTCGTAGAGACTCACGAACAGCAGTCAAGTTTCACAGCTCAACATTCCGCAAGCGGGTTCAGCGTCATTGGGGGCTGATTTCAGCTGAGGATCGACAGGCAAATCAGACACAGCAAGACTTACCTCTGTTACAGTCACTAACACAGTCACAATTACAGCTAACACGGTAATCGTCACAATCGATGACAATGCTCACAATTTCATTCTATCGACAGTCGACTCTTTTACGCACCCCGCTTCTATCACAACAATGAGCTGGCAATCTGTGCTCTCGAGCCTGACGGGTACAGCTTCCGAAATTCAATATATGTCGACGAGTAACATCAACATGTCTTCAAAGTATTTCAACAGCTTCGTATCGATTGCTACTGACGTTTTCTGATCTGAATTCGACACACATAGTCTGGTTCCTGAAACAGGTACGAATCCTGGTTTCAAGTCGACGACAAGCGGCGAGTCAATGATTCTCTCAACCATCACATCCCATGATATTGCTACCTTCGCAGTTCAATCCGTGGCCCCGAGCGATCAGTTCTCTCGAACAAGTCTCAAATTCTCGAGCGGTGCCACACAAGTGGCGACAATCGCCAGAGGCGTATCGTCAACGCTCACCTCAAGCTCGAACAACTCCGCGAGAGCCTCGCAGGTTACATTCAAGGGCGTTGACGAATCTCTTCATCTTTTCATGACTTTCTGCGTTTTAGCTGTAATATTGAGGCTTGTTTGTGAATTGTGAACGCCTTTCTATATTTCGGTCATGTTGTTTCGTAATGATGTTCAGTTTCACACAGCGTGTCTTTATCTAGATAGACTGATAGGGAGTTGTAAAAATAGCAGTATACTTTCATAATGCCAAATTGTCAATGCTTTAGCATACATAAGATAGTCACCTGAATTCTTCGCGTTTGCGTCTAAATAAGGTACATACACTAGAGTACTATGGGGGCGGTACATCCCTGCTTGTATTTAGGCTATCAACCTCACCTAGCTTGTTAATCTCACCTGGCACATAATCGCGCGCGAGGCTCAGTCAAATTCTTCTCTTTGAATCTCATCTCTCATTCTCATATTTCTTCAACTGAGAATTTGAGAAAAGGGAATCGAGGATGCCCTTTGAGGATTCATACATAAGAAAGCGATTGCTCATCGTCGTCATTATGCATCATCAACTTTCGCACATCATCAACCAAGAAATCCCTATAACCTTCAACGATATTCAACATGTGCCTCATCATCATCAGGAACAAGCTCAGCATTGCGAAGACAGAGCAAGAGGGAGTCAATCATATTTCATCTTGCATACGTCGTATACCATTTCAGGACCGTCCGTATCAGAAGATCAGATGTTCTCAGCGACTAACAGCTGGGATTCGGGCCTGGCTTTCCGGACGTCGCGGTTTGAATGAATCTTCATCGAAAGAGACGATGACAGCTCATGAGTCGTCAATGACGAAATCACTCATCACAGCTGACGAAGTTGGCAATCGCATCAATATTAACCATTCACTTTCTCCTTATTCCGTCAGCAACAGCAACGACAGCATTGTTGAAAGTTTCGACAGAGCTTCTATGAATGAGTGTTAGAGACGTCACATTTTAGCTTTCTTTTTCTGTAGTCTGAAGAATGTTAGTTTGAATAAACACTGTATTTAGTCAGCTCTAATAATCTGTTTTCAAGCTTCATCATTGAACAATATAAGGTACACAAATTATAACTGCATGGGTTCGGTTCGTTTGATAAAGGTTGAGGAAAGACACTGAAGACAGTACATGGCACACGATAGTACTGACAGATCGTTGTACATTGATTACTAGATTATCTAAAATAAATCTTACAACCGGATGTCCTTTTGACGCCTGTTGACGTCTGACTAGTGTTCACAGTAATTTCAAGATTATCAAAGGTGAAAGAAGGTGAATGTAGATTGAATCTTCGTTGGTGATTTTTGCAAGATCGATGCGTCCGAAATGTGCCATCGATATGACTGTATTCGCTGTTGCCGATCACGTCGTTGATTCTTTGCACCATCATTCTCCTTTTCTGAAGACTTCATCTCTATCGTCGTGATTGTCGCTGCTGCTTTGGTAGGCGATTTCGAGCTACTGAGCTTATTCATGAAATCACAAGGTTTTTTGCGATTCGGCAAAGGAAAGCTTTCATCCTGGCATTGTCAAAGAAACTCTCTAGAATTGTGAAGATAATCTACGATCTGTTTCTCGAACGACGGTCAAGAAGCTTCGTCCCTTGAATTGTAGGTGTAGAATCGATGGTTGCGATAAAGAACAAGATAGACATCTGTTTGATACAATTTGCCTACTTCGTATGCCTTTTTGAACAAACAATTTTTCCTTTCACGAAATCTCTCTCGTGCTATTCTCTGTGAACATTTCGGTTTCTTTTCGTCTGTTGTCTTCATGATGTGACAAGATGTTTGTCGGACTGTGTAGAGACTCAGAGAAATATATAGAAAAATTGAGCGCTTTCAGCTAAAAATACCTCACTCATCAGAACGTTTGTCGCGCGGGACTGCAGATGGCAGATCAAAGCGTCATGACACTTCTTTTAGTATCAGCCTCTATTTATATGTGTTCTGTGAAACAAGAGCTCAGAGCTCTCAGTAAACTTGAGAATTGACTATTGAGAGCACTAGAAGAACGACTGTTCAAGTACAAACTCTTCGAGAGTTCGCAGTTCAAATCATCATGAACTCAACACAGATTTATGCTATCATCGCTGACGATGTTTTCGCGACTACTATCTTATACAATATTACCTCAAAGATGTGAAGTTTCTTAAGACTACGCACTCTATTCTTTCTCTTGAAGCACCTCGTTTACCCGTACGTGCTGCGACGACGTCGATTCTTGTCTCTCTGAACTCGTCACGAGCTCTTTTTGCAGATCATTTACTGGACTGGAACAGCGGTATGCAGCGCAGTTGGGGTTAGAAATCTGAACCAGACGGGCTTCAGAGCTGATACTTTGACCGTGGTTCAATTCATACCTCTGCTGCTTGACAGTCATCTCAGCTTTGTCGCTGACCTACTCGGGACTTCTCTTCATACCTGAAGACAATTTCACAGTTCAATGAAACTGATGACTCTTAGTCTTAGCGTCTTTCATGTTGCAGCAGCTTTGTCAGGTAGAGAGAGGTTTTTCTTCAGAAACAAAGTGCATTTGTACGAATTCGTGATAAGATCGATTCTCATATGTCACTTCACATCGCTGACATTACTTCATTATGCAGGGGGGAATATTCGTTGCTTCGCTGCTATTGTTCGCCTTACCGTCGATGCGAAGATTTTCGTATGAAATTTTCCTTCGATTTCATCAAGCTCTAGCGATCACGGCAGTCCTCGCGTTATGGCGTCATCTCTCACTTAGCAATGCTTTCGGCCGCATATATATTCTGGTTGCTGATGATTTTCTTATCGTCGTCATGCTGCTAGAAACGATCAATCTTGTCTTTCGCAACTTGACTCTGAGACAAACGAGAGTCCGAGCTGACGCTATACAAATATCAGTCGCTAATGTTGACGACATTGTCAAGATAAACCTAATTGTGCCTCGAATATGAAAAGTAAGAGTCGAGCAGTACATCAATGTTTGCATATCACAAGTCAGTTCATGATCTTTCTTACAAAGTCATCTCTTTGTGATCGTCTCATGAACTGAAGGGCAGAATTCGTTCATCTGCTGCTTGGTTCAACCGGATTCTGACTTCACAAGAAGGCTGTTGGCCTACGCGCACAAATCTCGCGTCGAGAACGCTAAGAAAGGGAATTACGTTCGCGCGTGGTTTACAGGATCCCATGGACGCATCATAGATATCAGCACTTATGGCTCTGTTATGTTGATTGCCACTGGCTTTGACATCGTCGCTCAGCTGTCGTATGTCAAGGAGTTGATTCAAGATTACAATAATGACCAGGTTTGCACCCGACGAATGCATCTACTGTGGCAGGTGAAAGAATGGGATTAGCATTTGGTTCTTTCAAAGTTGTTCTACAGATTGACTGATAAAGAGAATTGACAGATGAACATTTTTACGGGGAAGAAATTATTAATGACATTCTGAATGAAGATATTCATGATGATGATTATGTAAGACGCAGAGTGATTGAGTCTTGAGAATTCGTGCTAAAAAGAAGTCAGATCTTGCAACTCACGATTTGAATGGCCAAGAATTATCTCTTCAAGAACGTCGACGAATCTAACAAGATAGAGCAAAGAGGCAAACACGACCGTGTGATGTACATGCCTGACAGGGCAAACGTAAGAGAAATTCTGGCAGACAACGTAAGACACAGGCGAGAAAAGATGTTAGTTATCGATACGCTTTTTAACCCAGCTTATGAGACTCAAACATAACGTCGTAATTTTAGTCTCTGCGAGATCGTCCGTTCGAGATGATGTTCGAAAATTGGTACAGTATCAGGTTCATAATGATGTTAGCTTGTTGAAACTCGAATTTCAGCCACGGGAAGAAAGGCAATATCTGTTCTCAGATCATCATAGAGAGAGTGAAATTTAGCTTTAGGTAGATAGTCTCTGTACATCGAATTCAAGTCATACCCCCAGAAGTTCAGCAGCGGCCAAGAAATGTCAGTAAAGTACACATTAATCAAAAATCTTCCATTCCCTTCTGACAGAGATCTCAGTCATACAGACACGAGGAATTAGACATCGATAGATAGACTCTCCCGGAAGAAAGTCGGCTTGCTAGTTGAGAGTTAGTCGGGCGACTCTTGAAAGGGGATTTGTACCTTTTTAAGCTCGTTCAGGGTCGAGAACTGAGTCGCCTTCAGAAATGTTCGGATTCCCCAATCATCCGGCCAGTTTTCTGAGTATTTCAAGACGATTGAATCAGGATTTTGTAGGCTGGTCTTCGGTTCCATTAATTTCTTCATTACAAGACTCATCGTACACACATTCTTGCGTTCGATGTCTTCACTGATCTTTACATCATTCAGCATGACGTCATCAACGTTGATCAGCTTAACGGCACCGTCTCGTTTCAATCACACATTACCACAATTCAGTTCGCCGTAATAAAGCTGAAGCTCTGTGTGTATGTAGAAAAGTTCATCAAGAATCTGATGAAAGTTAGCAACTTGTAGATGATGTACAAGAACGAAGCCATACCTCTTTACACATCGCTGCGATCTCAAAATGCTTCAACTTCTTCTTCGATGTAGATGAAAGACTTCTAAGCGATACTTTCATACATTCATAGATCATATAAATGATTCCCTCGTCGTGAAAAATTTTCACAAGATCGACGACGTTATGATCCGAGATTGATCTGAGTCTGTCAAGCGTGCTTTCACCGTTGTACTTCTTCTCCTTAACTGCAACGAGAAAATGCTCACGATCGTGAGAGATTGTCGAAGGCTCAGCCTGCTTCAACTTCATGAATCGATGGTACGAACTTCAAGAACTGCATTTCTGAATCGAGTTTCCACTCACTTTGATCTTTTTTTTGACCGAAGATGCCAAGAACGACAATCTATCGACGTTAACAGGCAATTGAGGATCGAGGCGCTGTTTCTCATGAGGGCGTTTGAGCGTCCGTAGTAACGGGTTGAGCGTATCTTGCAGTGATCGAACCTTCGATTTGTCCGCGCTCACTCCGATGCCAGGGTTTGCAGTCGTTGCGAGTCGTGTTGCCTGTCGATGTATCTCAGTCATTTTCACTGTACTGGAAAGTTTGTGATGTCTAGTCTTCGAGATTAAAAATAAAACATCGTGGCGTGTAAGTTTGTTTTGAGGCTTCGCATTACGCGACTTCAGGCACGCCTTCTCGATTTTAAACCCCTAGCCTCCTCAAACGCTCATCTCTGCGGAGATTGCTTGCAGTTCAGGTCGCTCATAATTCCTATATAGTGAGCGTTTCCTCGAATTTCATGAGTAATCAGTTTCGCTCGTCGTGAGAACAACAATTACTTCAATCTCTAGCTATCAGATCAAGATATTGAATTCTTTCAAAGTAAAATCGCGGCAGACGCAGATCAGAATATACAATCATTGTCACTGCTGTCTGATCAGAGAATGCAGCTTTCATCATGTGTTACATTGTGCTTATCAGAATTAGGCACGATCGTCTTACAGCAACGACATATTCAACCAGTTGACGAGAACGATGGCGTCAACGCTTCACATACAAAACCATGACTCTCTATCATACTTCAGAGGAAGTCAACAACCTTTACAGCGACAATTCACTCGCTGATTCTTCATCATACACTGAGCCTGCGCCAGAACAAGAAGACGTAGTGAAGATGAAAGATCAAAATCACAGTCAAACTTTAAATCAAGAAACTCAAGAGTGTAGATATACGATGAACGCTGCTGAAAGAATTCAAAAGATCATACACTGATCAATACAGTAGACAACTTTGTTGTACATTCTCGTTCTGAAGATGATCAGTAACTTTGAAGCAAAGATGTTGTAGCGAAAACGCTCCACGAGATTAATGCATCGTCTTAGCTAATGTCAGTATTCAGATGCAGTTGATTTTCGTAATGGCTGTTACATACAGATGCTATCGGACGCATGATTTGATGGTAGGACGTGCTTTGATCAATCAAGGATCACGAATTTTTAAGCGCTTTCATAGACACTTGTTCATGTGCAATAGAGCAATTCTTGTAATGTCGAAGCTTGTACGCTTGACAGACGTCTGTAAATCGCACTAGCAGAGGTAGAAGCGATGAACTCTGTGACCTCATTCACCTCAGCGCTAAGTTGACTTGTTGACGTTGATGTAGATAGATTGAGGTATCTGGTGTTCGTTAATCGAAAAGGTGAGATTTTGGTCACGCGTTGCTATTACGTGAAAGTATTCAAGATTGTGACCCGCATTTTCAAACTATGCGAACTGAACACTCATCGCATCAACGAAGTCGCGAGTTTCTTGTCTAAGTTGTATTAGGTTAGTTCTGCTGAGTCATCAAAAAGAACACTGCAACATTTCACGCGATTTCTAGCTGCTTCAATCAATCAATGACTCGAAGCATACCTCGACTAACAGATGAACAGAGATGTGGTTTCGAGAAGAAAGAAGGTCGCAGCATGAGACTGAGGGCTGAATTAAACACGCAACGATCTTCATCGCTGTTAAAGCATTATATTTTGAACCACGCGAGAGATCAGACAACGAGCGATAAAATGTCCTTCGATCGATGGTCAAACCTTCTTGAATCAAAGAATAAAAGTGTATGATAGCGAAATATCGTCAAGATCTGTTTAGATCGAAGCTAACTTTATGATCTTCTAATAGGCAACTCTGTCAACAAGGGCAGCTTCTACGAAGTCGATCGATGAATCACTATCTTATGAACTTGCGATTCTTGCAGATGAAGTCGATCCTGTCATTGAGTAGGCGACGTCCGCTCATGATTCCATCGATCGCTTATCGTTTGACTATAGTATTGTTGCAGTTCACGGACTCAACGGACATCGTGAAAAGATTTGAACAGTGAACAAGGTCAACTGACTTCGTGATCTCCTCTCGTCGGACATTTCAAACGCACGCATTCTCAGTTGGAGCTACGACGTCAATACTCATAGTACTTTCCCGATCAGCGCTCAGCATCTCTACGATCACGCAAGAATCTTGGTCTTCGATCTATGTCTAAAGAGAAGGTCGACAAAGGTATTAAAGTCATCCGTGAAGAGTAGTTCTCTTACCTACTGAAAAACGGCGTAGACTCGAAGACGTCTCATCAATTTTGTCGCTCACAGCTTGGAAGAAATAATCGTTAAAAGTGTAGATTGTCTTGAACAGACTGCAATTACGGTACAGTGCTGACAACAGTAGGCCTTGATTCACTCTGAAGCTGCTCAAAAGAGCGCTTTGGAAGAACATCGATCGATCAAGCTCTCGACATATGACATATTCTTCATGAGAACTTCGCATCAAGACGGCAGTGGAGTATATCTTGGGGAGCTAATGCTCAAGATGGCTTTCATATTCGTGACAGCGAACGACAAGATTCTTAAACATCTCGAGCGAGACTCGGAATGGCTTCAACAGCAGCTTGATCAATATGCATCAATCAGTCACGACTTTGTTATCAAATTCGCATATGAAATGCTTTCTACTTCAATAACTTTGAAAAGAATGATAATGGTCTGTATGCTGTGTACTTTATCTGCGACTTACTTATCGTGTTCAGGTTGTGCCGCAAGCTTCGGCGATCGTACTCGATGCCGCAGATGCAGAATCGGTTGTCATACCAGCAGATCACCTCAACATGATTAAGTTTGCTTCCCGTAAGAACGGGGGGTACGAAAAAGTGTCGAGGCATCTTCAGCTACTGACTGAAGAGGCATCAGATGCTATTGGTGCGCGTTGGAAGGAACAGAACAGAATCAGAAAGGGTACGAAATCAATTCGGTATGATGTAGTAGAAATTGTTCGTTCAGGCAGTAACAACAACTTGCAGCTCAGATCAATGTGAAAGAAGATTTCTCAATCCCATTCAGTCTCTCTGAAGTCTCTGAGATAGAGCAATTCGTGGGTAGAAAGGAAGAACTCAGCACGGTTAAAGACTCGTTTCAAGGCGATGAATCTCAACGCAAAATCGTACTTCTACATGAATTAGGCGAAATAGGCAAGACTCAACTGACGATGACGTTTGTAAAAGAACATAGAGATACTTACTCGATCATTCTTTGGCTGAACGGCAAGAATGAAGACACATTAAAGCAAAGCTTTGCAGGAATCGTCAAACGTCTACATAATGAGTATTCATCTTCGACGCTACTGAGGACGACTACGAAGAAGAAGAATCTCGATCGAGTGGTTGCAGTCATTAAAGAATGGCTTTTACTTAGAGGAAATACTCGATGAATGCTGATTTTCGACAACATTGATAATTCGAAGCTTCCTGGTATCGAGGACCCGCAAGCGTATGACATCAGGTTATATTTCCCGGAAGCGCATCAAGAGTTCATTCTAATTACCACAAGATCTTCTCGTCTGAAGATTGGCAAGATCGTGTTCGTCAAAAAACTTCTCGATATTCAAGAAAGCATTGCGATATTGATTTCTACGTCGAAACGAGTGATTTTGGATCGAGGTATATACATAATCATACTAGCACAGAGGTTCGATAACTAAGTCAAACTTAGATCCTGATGTCGTAGAACTAATCAATCAACTCGATGAGCTTTCGCTCGCACTTGCAACAGCGAGAGCTTATCTTGGTCAAGTTTCAACAAGCTTGAAAGACTATCTTCGTCATTATCGTACTTCATGGTTGAAACTACAACAGACAAGTCCAGGTTTACTATCATACGAGGATCATGCTCTGTATACCACGTGAAATCTCTTCCTTAAGCACATACAGAGTCAAAACGAATCAGCTGGAAAACTACTGCGACTTTGAGCATATTTTGATAATCAAGATCTCTGGTTTCAACTTCTGGCTGAAGGCAGTAAGAGCAGTCCTGAATGGTTTTCTACGATAGTCGACGATGAGTTGAGCTTTAACGAGATCATAAGACTGTTATGTGATCACGCCTTGATTGAATTTCTAGAGATCTTCGATGCATACGACATGCATACTTGTGTTCATGCTTGAGCTGTGCATGTGCTGAATGCTGAAAGGGAAATTCCAATGACTAGATTAGCGTTGATCTGTATCGACTCAGCTGTGCTCACGAACGATGCTCCTGAGTATTGAGCGACAGAGCGACGACTCCTTTCGCATGCGCGTAAATGCTTTGAATCTGTTCATGATGATATTCTTCTCGAATCTCAAGATAATCAAAACACTTTGAACGTCGTTCATAATCTAGATAATCTTTATGCTAATCAAGGCAAGATGAAGGAAGTCGAGATCATGTATCGACGAGCGCTGAAGAGTAAAGAGAAGGCGTGAGGATCGAAGCACACGTCGACACTGAACATGATCAACAATCTAGGTCTGCTTTATGCTGATCAAGGCAAGATGAAGAAAGTCGAGATCATGTATCAACGAGCGCTGAAGAGTAAAGAGAAGACGTGCGGATCGAAGCACACGTCGACACTGAACACGGTCAACAATCTGAGTATCCTTTATGAAACTCAAGGCAAGATGAAGGAAGCCGAGGTCATGTATCAACGAGCGCTGAAGGATAATGAGAAGGCGTGAGGATCGAAGCATCCGTCGACGCTGAACACGGTCAACAATCTGGATAATCTTTATGAAACTCAAGGCAAGATGAAGGAAGTCGAGGTCATGTATCAACGAGCGCTGAAGAGTAAAGAGAAGGCGTTTGAATCGAAGCACACGTCGACGCTGAACACGATCAACAATCTGAGTGCTCTTTATGCTAATCAAGGCAAGATGAAGAAAGTCGAGACCATGTATCAACGGGCGCTGAAGAGTTGTGAGAAGGCGTGAGGATCGAAGCACACGTCGACGCTGAATACGGTCAACAATCTGGGTAATCTTTATGAAACTCAAGGCAAGATGAAGGAAGCTGAGACCATGTATCAACGAGCGCTGAAGGGTAATGAGAAGGCGTGAGGATCGAAGCACACGTCGACACTGAACACGATCAACAATCTGAGTATCCTTTATGAAACCCAAGGCAAGATGAAGAAAGTCGAGATCATGTATCAACGAACGCTGAAGGGTAAAGAGAAGACGCGAGGATCGAAGCACACGTCGACGCTGAACACGATCAACAATCTGAGTATTCTTTATAAAACTCAAGGCAAGATGAAGAAAGTCGAGATCATGTTTCAACGAGCGCTGAAGAGTTATGAGAAGGCGTGGGAATCGAAGCACACGTCGACACTGAACACGGTCAACAATCTAGATCTTCTTTATGCTGATCAAGACAAGATGAATGAAGCCGAGAACATGTTTCTGCGAGCATTGTCAGGATATGAAAAGGTCTGGAATTCTGAGCACACATCGATGCTTAACACGGTTGACAGTCTAGAAGGTCTGTACAAGGATCAAGGCAAGATGTACGAAGTCGAGGTCATGCATCGACGGGCGCTGAAGGGCAAAGACAAGGCGTGGGGGCCGAAGCATTCGAATACACTGATAAGTATGCACAATCTAGCAGATGTGCTAGGGAATCAGAGCAAGTACGAAGAGGCCGAAGAGATGTTTTTACGAACGATAGAATTGAGTATAAAGATTCTGAGCGATGACCATCCATTCATCATAGTGATAACAGGTCATCGAGCTTTCTTGCTGGAGATTCAGGAGAAGCACACGGAAGTCGAGAAGATGTATGAACAAACGATAGAAAGCTTAAGAAGAAACTTAGAGAGAGAGCATTCTCGTACTCTAACAAGTATGGTCAATTTGACAGAAAATTATCAGAAGCAGAAACGTTGAGATGACGCGAAAGAGCTTCAGATGCAAGTTTTAGAGATTAGTAAGAGAGTTTTTGAACCGAATCATTCTGTTACAGTATTCAGAATCAACGATCGAGCATTGAACTATGCGTGAATCTCAACAGCAAATGTGATCAGTGCATGGAATGATGATGACGTGCTATCACTTTCAAGCCTTACAGATGACTCGACGCTGAAGTTCTCACAAGGTGATGATCGTGAGGCTGCTGAGGAATTTGCCACGTTGCTAATAAACGACGAGACGCTCAAAGCATTATTTCAAGTGGCGCTTGAGAAAATTGGCACACAAAGATTTCGCAGAAATACTGTGAAAATTCTCAAGAATTTCGTCAGAAATCTTCGGCAAGAAGCAAATAGTGAACTACAACAGACGTCTGTTGAGCTTGTGCGTTTGAGGGCGCAATATATTGTCAGCTGAATAAGTCAGAATCTTGATTCAAATCGAAATCAATTCACTGTGCATCGAAAGATGAATGACCTCTCGACTCAAACCTCTCAAAAGCAATTGCGAGTCGAAGATTTCATTTCGAAGCAGTCATTCATGGCGCAGAATTTTACAGTCGTAGAGGTCTTCTCGCAGCTCAGAGGCCAACTTAGCCCGACAAGAGAGAAGCTGAACGATGATAATACAGACGAAGAGAAAAGTGACACGAACAATCAAGCGCTGTCACAAATCGCTACTCTGGAACACTTGAAAGCTTTCATGATCAATTCGAAAGCTTTTTTAAAGCTCAGAGACAACGTTCGGGAATTTGTATTTTCACGTTCGCAAATGAATCTCGATCAGATTAAAGCTATGAGTCAATTGCCGATCATCGCTTCAGATGCTTTGCAAGCGTTAATGATCTTAAGAAGCGTGCTGTTCATGCTTTATTTCTTATTCATAAATTCTGTAATCGTCGGTTTGTACGAGCATTCACTATGCATCGATTTCGACCGAGTACGATGAACATGCGTAAGTACTCTTCATTTCACTACGTGTCAATAATCTGATCAAATTCAGATCTGTGATCAAGGATTTTACCAAGACTTTGTTAATACATCTTCAGATGCACGAAGACTTTTTGAATTACTCACTGCGTCAGATTATCGAGCAAGCATAGTCAAGCTACAAGCTCAAGATGACAACAGCATTCAATTCTCATCTGTCACTTCGCCTGAAGATAGTGCGAGTAACGATCATGCTAGCTTCTCTCATCAGCGTTCATTAGCCTCTGCAATTCAATCGTCAGATCAATCGCTCACTCAGAACATAGAAAAGAATGAGACTAGAGTAACGTCGAATACTTCACGTGATGAATTCAAGCTTAGATGACTGCTTCTTTGCTTCGATTTCTACAAGTACGCAGGAAAGATCGTTCACGTGAATGTACAAAAGCTCTGCAATGACGTTGAAATGTTTCGTTTATTTCGACAGAAATATCTTCAATCTCGAGGAATTCTAGAACGGCTATTTTCGTGGAAAAAGGTTAAGAAGATCTCGTTTGTGCAGATACTCTTTCTTCATAAAACTGAATCTGTCATAATATCAGAAGTATACTGACTTAATGCAGTTTCGACTAACGTTGAACATCAGAACTAATGACAACGTATCGCTGATTGCTGAGGAATGAAAATCTCCACGTGAATGGGGACAATATCATCAATGAGATTCACGATCGCAAGAAACTTCATCAAATATAACGAACGACTGGTTATTACATCACTGGGAACATTCTCATGATGCGCTAGCCTTTCGACTTAATTGTAAAGCTAAGATTAAATCTGAGCACATCTGTCGAAGCTCGCATCGCGCGATCAACAGAGTGTCAAACGATCTTCGAGAAGCTGCAGCGAACGCTATCGTAAGATACAGAGTCTTTCGCGGGTTCGAATTAGATCAGCTGCCGATCAACAATACGAAATCTGAGATCTTCTCTATGAGCGAGATTGCTACGACTTCCTTCACTCGAATGAATGATCGCCTTAGAGAGAACTCAAACTTGATCTTCAAAGCTTGCTCGAAGAAAATTATCGAGTCACTGTTAGCACATCTCAACGACTCATCATATGGATGGGATCTGTATCTAGAGGAAGGCTTCGCAGTTTTCGATTCAATCAGAAATATCGCACTTTTCCTGATGTTCGATCTTGTAGTCGAAGTTCTGACTTACTGCATCAAACAGTTTGCTATCGCGAAATTTAGCGTTTTCGGCCTTTGAAGTGTCACGCTTAGTCTCTGCACTATAATCGCTATGTTCATATTCAAGTACGCGGAGGCGAAGAAGTAAAGAGTTCAAGTTCTGTGTTAGACGCAGTAGATAGATATATTAGTGATGTAGATAGTCGAGGTCATGTATCGACGAGCGCTGAAGAGTAAAGAGAAGGCGTGAGAGTCGGAGCACACGTCAACGCTGAACATGGTTAACAATCTGGGTAATCTTTATGCTGATCAAGGCAAGATGAAGGCAGCCGAGGTCATGTATCGACGAGCGAAAACAAGAAAATCTTAGCACTGTCAACGTTTCGTCGATCGCCAGAAGATTTACAACTGTCATATATTATGCTCTGATGTTCTTTTCTGTTTCGCAGAAATTTGTCGAAGGTGACAATTATTCTACGCTTACTTCCGCCTTTCTATCTGCACTCGTAATCTTCGTCTAGTCTTCTATATAGAAAAATAGTAAAGTAATATTGATATTTAGGCCTTTGTATTGAATGCAACTAATGTTACCTGAATGTCAAATTCTGCATAGACAAGAGAAGAAATTGTGATCGACATGATCTTCTCTTTAGGTGGAAAGTGATCGAATTCGGAGCAGAGCAGAAATCAGGATTGAGAAGGTTCGACACTAACAATGCGTTCGGAAAGACCATGAATTGCTGATTCTTCCGACCGTGAGGATTCCAGGCTGATGACGTCTTGTTGACGATTCTCGGAACAACACAGATGGTGGCAATACATCATGCTTAATGACGCTCGATACGATCAGATCTATGGTCGTTCAATATTCAAAAAAAAAAGTCTCGTGTGTTTCAAGAGTATACACGATAGAAAGCAAGCTATATCAGCTTCTGAGAAGAACATGATTATCAAAGCTAGAAAGCAAGTACTATTGTCTGACTTGAAGACAGAGATGATGCATAGCACGGATCTGGTTCTAAGAAATTGAGTTTCTAAATAACTAGTAAGACGGGGTTTTGATGCGCACTTCAGAGCAAAAAAATTCAATCACGCTGACATGTTTTCAACATGCACTTTCGAGTCACAATCGTCGTCTCTTTTCTATAGACTTCGAAACATTATCTATGAGAAACCTTCTTTTTGTCGAAGGACTTCGCTCAAGGCGATTCACGTCGCAGAATCGATAATCTAATTTATCAGAGACTTCGTAATTGATCGTTTCAAAAACAGCATCGAGATTTTGCTGTCGTACAAACCAATTCATAGTCTGTGGAAAGTCGTCAAGCTTGCGACGTTTATGAGAATCGCTCTGCAAGTAGATGACAATGGAGTCTGATGAATGACGAATGTAAAAGTTCACTTGCTTATAGTATCGATGACAAAGATGACACACATTCTCTTTGAAATTCAATAGATCTAGCGTTCCGAGATCTGTAACGAAACTAAGATTCGAAGAATGAATTCGTGCAAGTGCTTGTATAATGACATTGTCTTGCAATCGACATCGAATTATCTCTTGACAGTGAAACATACAAGAGCCAAATAAGGGAATAGTGATCAACTCAAAAAAGAATGTGGAAGCCAGAAGAGCTGAGGCAATAGATTTTATGTCTTGAAACATTCGCGGTCGTAGATGAACACTTGCTCGTAGGTCGTTCATGCAATTGATATCGTCAATTGCAGATTCTTGGCCCGAAAACGATATATTGAGTCGAAAATAATCTTCTCGAGATCTCTCATTCAACCTATTCATCAGTTCTCGCCAAGTGCCCTCGCCGTCAAGAGACGACAGGAAAGATCGATACAATCGAGAAATGAATTCATCACGTAAGACATGTCGAAAATTGGGCGCTCTCGGACTTGTGCAGTCTTTTTCAGTCCCGATTTCGAGAGAAATCACGATATCAGATTGAACAACTGAAGATCATATCTGACGACTCTCTCACAACGTCAGGTTAACAGAGTTGTTGTGTTTCAGTTCTTCGTCTTGAAAGGTTCCAATACCTCGAATATGCGTCGATTTGAATAAACTGATAAGATCGTCAGCGAAAGGTCTTGATCGCGGACAATCGAACCTACAATGAAGCCGCGGATGTGACTCGACCGCTGTCATAAGTCAGTATATGCATGACGATAGTAGAGATTCGACCTACGCTTCTCAGATGAAAGACTCGTCGTCTTTATCTCGTGAACGAATATGTTTGTAACCTACTCAACACGAAGTCTCAGCGTTTGAGATGATATTCGCTTGAAGCGAGGCCTATCGCATGCCGCGGCTCGAAAGCTCGTGCCGTTATAATTGAAGAAGAGAAAGAGAGTTGCGTCGGAAATACTCGTCGCGATCACGGCAATCTTCATTTCGAAGACCGATTCGAGCTTGTCAAACATTCGGCGATCGTGTTCGAATTGGTTTCTCAGTGATGCTTCTAGTGCAAGCACATCGTAACAGTCATCAGAGAGTCAGCACTTGATGACGTTACGAATGTATCTCAACGAATATCGAGCGCCTTCCCGCCTTTGCTGAAAGAATTGCTTGATAAGAGTGTCAAAGACCTCAACGCAGTGCGAAATCGTTCAACGACGAAGGCATAAGCTTAGAACAATCAAACCTTCTACGACGAGCATTAGCAATGATTTGAATGCACACAGAGACATAGAAGATCGGAACTGATGTCGATCGCTAGATCGAACAGGTTCTGAATCGGACAAGTCTTTCTCATCTCTTTTTGAAGCAGATCAAGGAATTTCAGAGGAACTACGTCGCGTACGCCTTCTTCATCTATACTCAGTATTCGAACATCGACCGTCGATGACTTTATCTTCGCTATCAGACGATCTGCTTCACAATGAATACAGGTAGACAGTTCGTAACAATACTCTTGACTCAAGACAGCGTTTTCATATATTTCGACACATACATCGCAGAGCGCGTGGTCACAGGTATAGACGTGTTCCGACTTTCGACGTAAGCAGCAAAGGCAAGTCTCGTTAGACTTGAGGCGAGCTCAGTGCTTCATCTGATGTCTCGCGTTGCTGCGATGTAATTCGGCTGAGATCTGAGACTTCTGACGGATGGTAGAAAACATGGCAAGTATGTTGTCCTTGATGCATCGATCATGACGATCAGCTAGTGATATGAAATCTCGCGATGCTCGAAGCGCTTTGAAGCAAGGTGCTCTATACATGGCGTTGAACACAGATGTCGGATCGAATTCTGCTTAATCGTTAACTTGAAAAGCAAAGACCATGTGATCATAAGAGACTCACTATGCATATTTGAAGAATAGACATTCATCAGAATGCTTGAAGCAACGAACGAAATGAGCGAGCTGTAAGATACTTCGCAGCGCGCCTCGAGCTTGAAGAATGTCAATAGATGATCACTGTAATCTTCGATGATCTCGTTTTCCTCTCTGCTTGCTCTTATAAAGCTGAAAGACTGATTGACCGAGTCTACTGTATGTTGAAGTGCTCGAGAAAAGAGTCTGCTCATGTGAACGACAGAAAATAGATAGTGTTTACTTATACGAAGCCATCGTATTTCATTCGCTTGTCTAAGAAGAATGTCTTTTAATCGACGATATCGAGCAAGTGGTGAGAGATGATCTCCGGGAAGATAGAGTAGCTCTATAGAGAAGAAGATGTTTCGCGTATTAACGGTACTTCAGAATTGTTTATTGCGACGTAGTTTCTCCACTTGATCGAAGGCGACGATGACAACTCGTGAGCGAATTTCTCTGAGAAGATCTACAGCGGACTCAATTGTAGCTCAAGTGTTCAAGCGATCTGTCACACTTTCGTGATTCTTGAAATCGTCTGCAAAGATGCAGATGACATCTGTAAAAAGAAAAAACAGTCGTGCATGAAGAATGTCGTAAAGGCTATGATTCGACGCGACGGCTCAGAAAACTGAATACGAAGTTGTTCTATGGCACGAGACAGCCTCGTGATTTCGATAGATGACGAAAAGAGAGTCACTATCGACGAATAGTATTGATCGATTACAGCTAATGAATGAGGCATCGAGACGAAGATTGGCGACACAATTGCGGTCTTGATGATCTCTTCGAACATTGTTGTGAGGGAAAAGCTCGGGAAGTGCCAGATCTTTAGCTTTTCGTTCGATGAAAAACTGTAGCGAAGAGTATTGAGCGGATGAATTAGTCATCGATTGCATGGCTCTGTCGAGTCGATCATCGTCAAGCAAACACACTTCTTTACCTTCTGCTATTCGTAGCAACGATATATGATCACAACGGAACATGATGAATACTATGATCAATGAAACATTTGCTGAGTTTCTACCGCGCTTTATAAAGGAGATGAGCATAGGTTCAAGACGTCGAACGGCACTCTCTGAGAGCTTCAGTTCGTAGGCTCTGATGATCTGTATCCGAATCCAGGAAGAAGAACCTGGCATTCGCGTTCGATGCACATCTTCAAATTGAGTATGTTCAATTGAAAACTTTGGGAAGAGGCTTATTTCGACAGCGTTCTACCACATTGCCGACACAACAACATGATCGATGGTCCTGAACTGGAACAACAGGCCTCTAGTGAAAGAAGCAGAGCGTACTTGAAGAGAGCAAAGATTCTCATTCACAAGCTTGTATTCGAGGCCGATAAGTCCTGTGAGGCTCGCTCGCTAGACGGGAAGAACGTTTCTAGATTACACAATATTTTCGAGTTGGAAGGCTGCTCTCGACTGGATTCAGATAATTATGTTTCAACACTCATAAATCGAAAGATGTTGACTGACGCATTGAGAAAAGACGAAAGCCTGGATGTTTCTTTGGGCGACTGTGAAGAGCTCAGTCTTCTGAAGGTGGAAGAATCGTTAATCTGCTTGCATGGGCGTCATCGCCTTGCAGCGACGACGCGATACTTCTTTCAGCCGGAACAAAAGTGGTGGATTGTGAACTTATACTTGAACGGTATGAGGGCTGATTTGTTCTCTCGGGATTTAGTGAGCTTGCTAATTTCGTCTCAAGATTTGAACTCATCAGTGATCACTGCTTTGAAAGAAGCGTACTCGAACTCTCGAAACTTCTGCGATGAGAATATCTTTCGCAACTTGCGCTATTGTCAACTGAGAAATGACGAGGCTGGGGCAGGGAAGTGAATGGCCCGGTTATCAGAAAGCAAGCAAACAGACGTCGCGCAGTTACAGAACATGATCAAGAAAACCTCTGAGATGACCGCATTGCAAGACGCCTTGAATGCGTTACTTCTCTTTGTGAACTTGTGATCATCAGTGTCGATCGATGTTTTTCATCGTCTGCTAATCTTGCGCTGTCCAGAGGTGACGACAGCTCATATCATGTCAACGCTTCTTACATTTTGCTAAAGTATGAGCAGAAGCTATCTAACTGTCTAGCATTAGTCAAGACAACGTGGGAACAAATTCTCGAGCTCACTGACGCGTCATACTTCTATCTTGACGTCAACATCGTGCACATAATTCAGGGTCAATCTTTACTGACTTCCTCTGAGGATTATCACTTCATAGAAAATTGCATGCAGAACGAAATCCTCTTCCCGATCGTCACGGACAGGCAACAGAGACTAGGTATCTTTCGTCGCCTTTCTGTCATTCCTTATCTCATTCCCTCTCTCTACATCTTCATCGAAGACACAAAGCATGTCGAACCTTCCGTCAAGATCATGAAAAGACTTTTACCTTCACGATTTAAAGAATTCGTCCGTCAGGCTTTTGAAAGGCTGCACACGAGTCAGACACAAATCATGAAGCAACGAAGCGAAACGATGTTTAGGCTCTTTTCTCACAGCGCTAAAGAATGTTTTCAAGTCGCCTATCAACAGCTGTGGCTTTTCGCCATGCGTCGTTTCCCCGAAATGACTTGCATACAATCGAGGAAGAACGCTGAAAGATCAATGAAAGTCATCACGAGTGAGGCAGAGGAGTGATGGCATCGATTTGACGAGCTCGCATCGAAGAATGGGTTTGACTCCGCGCAAATTCATCATCTTTGTACTCAGAATTCGAAGAAAAAGATGATTCGCGACTTCCTTCATCAGGCTCGACCATCAGATGTCTATCAGTTCGACGAGACTGTTTTGAACTCTGAGATTCAACGAATCTCTCGGAGTCTCTCGGATGTACAGCTCAGAGATATTCATCGCTCAGCAGCAGAATTCTCTTTCGACGCTCAACGCAGCCTCAAACTTTCAGAGCGTTGCGGTAGGCCATTTTATCAATCATTTATGCTGAATCGCAAAGTCCTTTTTCGAGAGATGATCTATAACGATGACTCGGAACTCGTCGAGATTGCTGAACAACGTCGAAGAAACATTACCTCTCTAGCGATCAAGCGAGATACCTTCCGCGCCTTTTTCGACAATCTAGCACCTGTGTCTCGTATAGAAACTGTAATGTCATCTGCCAATGACGAAGGTGACGCATTCATCGTCTCTGTTTCTCATTCTCTCAGAAATGAAAACTCAGCGAACCTGCCGCACAAATATCGTTCGAAAGAGTCTCTGTCAGATATCATGTTGTCAAGTAATCTTCTTCAAAACTTCATTCAAACGAATCTTCAGAATCAGTCTAGACACATCATGCTATACGACCTCGATTTGACCCGATTTCACTGTATAGAATTCACTGAGATTATCTTCAAACACTTTTTACTACGACATGAAGAATGCGTGTACTACTGCATTGATCAGACCGGAAGGCTCAATACTGTCGGCCTGAGGAAATTATACAACACTACATTGAAGTCGAAGAACATCATGTTCTTTGAGAATTTCGCGCAGACTCGTACAGGCTCGAGAGATAGAACAATAACGAATTTGAACGCACTTAAACTCGAGATGACGGTTTGCGAAACAGTGAATAATAGAACATCATTTCTTGAAGAGCTATCATCTAGCTAATTCAACATCGATGGAAGTTTGAACATAACTGATGTACACATTCGGTCATTTCACTCTTCATTTCCGCAGACTGTATGCGATAGAATGAACCAAGTCTGCATCGAGCCAGCAGCAGCAATAAGTTTACATCGAAGATCTCAGAGAGTACTATTCACTCAACTTTCTAGCCTAACAAAGGTTCTGAAATATGAAAAACGAACGCGATATCCTATTTGTAGCATCCTTCATACAAACTTCGTTGATTGTTCTATCTGAATTTCGATCATCAACCAACGTTCTCTTCTCTCAGATTATATCACTGGTCATTGATAATAGTTGGGGCGAGAGCAGCGTGAAGAAAAGCGTGGCGGTTTTTCTGTCCTCAAGAGTGATCAAAACATTGCGTTGCGCTTCGATCTATATGAACTCACCTTCGGAATTTGATCTAACTCTTCGTACTCTATCCCAATCAAAGCTTGAAGATTCTCGATGTCTAGAGCAACAAGCCACTCGTCAACTGCAGCGATGTTTCACCCTTCTGCCTCATTCCACAAGCTGTCGATTTTGCGAATGTCGTCAAGTTTATTCCGAATACTCAAAGTCGTTCGAGATTTCTCAAAATGTCTCGCGGTTTTTAGGTTGAGAATCTTGCGGCATCCTTCGTGGCCTGCATTTCTGGATGCAAAATAGACTACGATAGCAATCTCAGAATTCGTTCACCGTCTGTAAGGCATCGTTTTTTGAGTCACGAAGAGATGAAGATCGAGAAACAGACAAGGAGATCGCGATGTGATTGTTTATGCTTGACTTATTCTAACAAGGCAATTCACAGAGACTTCAACTTCAGTCGTTGATACTACTACGTACTGCCTAACATGTCACACCAAATCAAGAAAAGTCATCAAGAATACGTTGAGCCCCCTTTCTAGTGTTCATGGGGAAAGTCTGTGCGACTGCTCGAAGAAGCGTGATTCTTGCGAGTTAGCTCGTAAAGAAGATTGTTGACTTCTAAGGTTCAGCGTTTCAGCTTGTCGATGTAGTCGCTCACTCGTTGAAGTTGTCTAGACTAGTCAAAAGAACTCAACATCTGAGAAAAGCAGAATTTCGCACCTCGTTTGCTTCTTCATTCTTTTAGCAGTTAGCTCTTTCATTGCGCAATTGTAGAGAATATGACACTTACTCGCGTTGCAACTGTCGCACTAATGCATTAAGATCATTCGCAGAAGTTTCGCGAAACTAAGTCTTCGCCTCTAGCCGCGAGACAGGTTCAGTAGCTGATTTTATCTCTAGGCTAGCAAGTGTCGTGTAGCTGAAAGGAAATAGAGAATTGACTTGAGCGTTGTTAACATCCGAATTACTCATATCATCTGACATCTGTTGCTGATCAATTCATTGATCAGCTTCTGTGCTCGTTCACTGAAAATCAAAGTTTCATTGATTTTCACGCGTAACATTGCTGTCTGAATCGTCGATCTTTAGCTCGTTCAAGAATGTTTTTCAGGCCTCATCGTCGAGATTCAGTGCGTCTGTCATATTCACTCGTTGTCTTTTTTTCAGCTCGTAGATTCTAGTGATCTCAGGTTCACGATTGATGTGTGAATCTTTTATAGTAATCAATACAAGGGTCCTGACTCATCCTTCCAGCTATTTTCGTTATTCGAGCGCTCGTTCGCCTATTCTCGCAGTCTAGATCAGCAGTCGATCAGTTTGCTGCACGATCATCAAGGTCGAAGGCTGTCTTAATTTTTCGAATCGAACTTCAAGAATATCTCGATTGTTCATTGTTGCAGCTCTGTGATCTTTCACATGTCGATCGTCTAACCAAATATGACATGAGCAAAGTCAGATGACTCACTAGTCCTGCGAACAATTCATGTAAGGCATTACTTAGCTCACTCAGCGTCCGCAAGACGTTTTTAGCTCACTCAGCGTCTGCTCTTAAGGTACTTTCTGTCGCTGCGGCTACGTTTCGCTCACTCAGCGTGTGACAGCAACGTATCACTCACTAATCTTTGATTCACACTTGCGATGACAACGCTTTTACTGATTAAAACAGAATCAGCTCATTCTTCAGTATCAATCCTAGATTTAAGAATCGCTTTAAATGATCTCAAAAGGCGAGATGCATATTAGGTGACTATCAGGTACGCCTTTGCTCTCGTTTTCATCTTTGAAACCTCTGCTCAGCTCTTGATATCATGTCACTCACATCAGAACGCGAATTCAACACTGCTCGAACGATCTCTAAGCGTGAACGTCGCTGCGTTTCTTGAGTGTCTAAGACTTACGACGATGAAAAGGTTCTTGAGAATATTCATCGATCTCATTCAGAAAAGAGCTGGAATGTCCTTTGTGACAAGCACAATGAGATGGTTCCATTCTATCGACAACGATCTGTTGATGCAGTTTACTCGAAGTGAAAGATTCTTCGATCCCGCAACATCTCAACATCAACATCATTGACCTCAAAAGAAAGCTTCGCTCAAGCTGATGCATCTCAGGAACTGGTACAACAAGTGATGAGTGATGTAAGCTCGTTCGTGTTTCTTTGCGAAGTCTTTTCTGCTAATACATACATCTAAGAAAACATCAACGGACTACGAGATACAATACGAGAACGATTTGAACAACTTCGAACTCACAGTCGAGGGTTGAAACTGTGACATTGACGTGGAAGAATATGTCTTGCAGATTACAGAGCTCATGAAAGCACAAAGAGAGATGACGAGGATGATCACAGAAGCTGCTTGCGAATTTCGCTGTCAATGAGTTATCTAGATGTAAATCAATCGAATGTATGAGTTGTAACATCTTGCATTATCTCAATAAATTCTTCATCGAAGATTTAGAAGCGCCGAAGTGAATCGGTCTCGTTCAATCTTCAGATGATATTTCGGAAAGAATTTCCCCTTTTAGAGATGACTGCTGAAGAGAGTATGGCGAGTAATCTTTCAATCGATCTTCAAACGAAGTCTCTCGATGAAAACGTCTTGGCAAAAACTATGTTTGAAGTGAAAAGAATGCGTTCTAGATGAGCAATTCTGCCTAGAATAGAATATTCGACGCGCGCGCGAAAGCTACTCATTCGTGTAAAGCTGAGACAATTCTCTATAAGTAGTAGATTCTTGAGTCTCATACTCAGCAGAAACGACAAGTTGTCTATATTGTCTAGCACATTCAAGTCTTTGAACACAGCTTCTTTGATTCATAATGTCTGACGAACTTCTCTCACGAACAATGATGAGTTTTCAGCATCATTCACATGAGGATATGACTAAAAACCTGGATAGAAAAACACAACGATTGAGCCTTGTCGAGCATGCGTCAGACGATCGGACTGAAAGTTTCTCAAGAAATTCTATCATCGAGAAGAACATTCCCGACAGCAGATTCTTGAGCTCAATCATCACGTCACTCAGCTTAGTGAAGCGCTGCACCATGCCGGGCTTACTTCACAGAACGATCGAATAGCTCTGAACAAGGCTCACGCTCATCTCAAGAAGCTGCAAGCAGGTTACAGTCAGTCCGAAGCTTCACGAGCTAGATTCGAGAATGATCTTCACGAAGAAAGACAGGAGCATCGGATGTGCCAGGAAGCTTTCAATCATGAACGCATTCGTCATAGCGAGACGAAAAAGAACCTCAACTGCGTCTGAAACGCACATACAAGATTAGAGAAGATCATTTTCAAGGCTTCGTATCAGGTGATCGCATCGAGAGAAGAGAAGACGAATGACTTCATCGACATCACTGAACTGGTGCTCGAGCTTGAAGCCAAAGCTTTCAAGATTCAGAGTCTAGAAGACGCTCTGATACATCAGCAAGAACAAAGTCACAGCGATCTTCTTCTGATTGAGAGAAGACTTCACGAAAGATCAGTACAGCATCAAGAGGAAGTCACAGCAAAGATCGAGATCATCAACGAATTGGAATCTCAGTTACGCCGTGGGAAACTCGAGGTCGACGTCGAGAATACAGAAACGGAGGTCAAAGTTTCTAAAAAAGCGGGAAGAAAGTGAAAGCGTATTCGTGACAAGAGTCGAGCTTGCAAAGATGTCAGCACGGAGAAAGCAGTCGACAAACAAAGCTTGAGTGATTCGTTGAAATCAAGTGATGAGACACTTGTAGAAACTTTCAAGAAAGAGATAGTTTAGACCGCTCTTTCGTTGCGTGATATGAAGTATGACGTTCGTAATTCATGAGATCTGATTGAATTAATCTAATGATGAGTACTTGCCGCACAAAGTAGAATATATCAATGAGAGAGAAAAGTCTCAATCGTCGTACTCAAGACTTTCTTGAATGCCTGACCTCGATTCTGTCCTGTTACCCTGTTGAAATTTCGCAACTAAATCGAAACGGGTTTGACGAACGACAAAGAAATCAAAAACCCTTGAATAATGCTTGATACGAGACAACGAACTCGATAGAGAAAATGACTACAATGTCACACATTCTGAGTCTCGCACTTGTGTCAGTGACTCATGAAAGTCAAAAATATTGGTCTAGACCAATCAACTTTTCGACTGTCTACGAATCTGAGTGATCAGGATTTCATGCTCGCTTTGCTCGATGTGTGACACTTAATCGGCTCACACCTTCGAAATATTGATTTGTTTCTTCCGATAGACACTCATCATGCAAAAGAGTGTTGTGTTGACAGATTTGCATCGTCAAAGTCATCACGATACTCTCAATGTGCAATAAAGATAGTCAGATAATGATGTCAGAGAGACGTTGAAATTGTCAAATTAACCTTCTGAAAGACTAAGATATTCATCGCGACAATATTCGTAAGCGACTCCCGCATGACAAGACAAGATTTGTCATACTAGATTGCTGCTTTAATTTTAGCCTCGCAGTAGTCAATTGTCAATCACACGATGAATGAAGGCGAAAGTAATAGCGTAAGTAAGATATGCTCTTTTCCTTCTCAGCATTCATCTGAGTTCTTTCTTTAGCTGATCTTTTGTCGATCAAATATAAAGCATGAACAAGTTCTACGTGTTACAATTAAACAAAAATAATCTATGTGACATAACACAATTCTGTTATGCTCTATCATGAATACTGAATCTCAATCATCTTCTTCTTCAAATATTGCAAAGGAACATGTCATAAAGTCAACTCTCAGCTCAATTTCTGTCACGTCTCCCTTCACTGTTGAACGTCCGCATGTCATCAATCTTTCGCCTCTTCAGATTTCGAGCTTATCAGTCACCACATCACAGCATATTTCGTTGCTTTCGATGATCTGTTCACTCATCATTCAACAAATCGAGATTTTATCAACAATTCTACGGGCTCGCTCGCTCGAACCAATGAGAGATAAGATCATTGCTGTGAATGATGTGAATAAGAACGTCGTTCTTTTCATGATCAAATATCTTCATCATCATATCATCAAACACTCGGGGCTCGATGTTCGAATTTTCCACGAAACTTCTGTTCAATCGCAAATCCCTGAGAGCACAGATCTCTTTCATTACACTCAAGTTATTCGGGATTGAAATATGCTTTGAAACGCTTATATTGAGCTTTCGATTCTCATCATTCCTGAATCTGCTTCGCAGCATGAATCGACCACTGTTTCTTCTGTCGTCATGTCTTTCAAATCTCAAATCGCATGTGTTAACATCATTTCATTTTCGTCATTGATGTCTACAGAAAGAGCTGCGTCTCAGATGCCTATTACAGACGCATACAGCAACGAGAATCACTGACGTTGGCTTGCAGAATATTGGCGTGGCTGTCCGCGACTCGACATCACAATTAACATCTCGAACTTCGAGGGGACACTCAAGGATCGTGAGGTGTTACGAATTTGAGATCATAACATGAACACTCTTGTGATCACGAAGGCAAATTCCGGCCATGTTGTCTTTACAGCGAAGCAGTTCAGACGGGTTGAATTTGAGGTAGAAGAATGATTACGAGATGAATAGTAGTTAAGAAGGAGAATGTATGAGCCTTTGATTCACGTTGCTTTCACTCGCTTGTGATTTCTCTAGCCATCATCGTCATCTACTACTCTTACTCTTCTCCCACCCTCCCTCTTATTCATCTTCACCCCACCTCAAAACTCTCGCTGCAAATCCTCACAGCTCATACCTCGTCATTTCATCACTTCGCTCTTAATCTCGTGATCTGAGCTTCTAGATTTCGCAGTGCGGATGCGACGCTTTGCAGAATCAAGATTAGGGTCAGTGATGACTTGAGGGGAAGGTTGCTTCTTGAATAGATGAGATTATCATCAAAGGAAGACGACTGGGTGCGCAGATGACGAGTTCGAAAGAAAAGTGAGAGAAATGTTTCTGTTGAATATACATCTCGAACAGAGTTTTGTATCTTGTGTGACGATGAGGAATTCTGAAATTTGTCTCAGTTTATAGATCGCAATAGAAACAACGATCACGGATCACTTACGGCTTTCAATCTTCATGATCTCGCGTCATTGAGATATTCATCAACGGAATGGCTTGATGCTCAGGCGATGGGCCTGCAATGAGCCGGCTTCGCCCTCGCAGTACGATGACCATTTTCAATACTTTATTGCATTACATCATCTCTCTCTCTCATCAATCATCGACACAAAGTCATGACTGCTGCATCGCTCTTGAGTAGCGATCAACTAATACAGATCATTAAGGCGAAAAGCTTTTTTTCTCAAGAGAACGCATCTAAGAATTCGGAAGTCGAAGCATTCAAAGAAAAAGGATTCTCAATAACGACTGTCGACGGTATAGAGTTTTGCAAAGACCATACATTTGATGACCCGGTAAGGAAACTCTACACTCTCTCTTTTCACCTGATTTCACATCACGAATAGCGAATTACTGAATTTCTTGAGTCTACATTTGACTGGTCTGTTCTGGGATCGTTCATCTACCTCCTTCCGTTTTCAACCTGCGCGCAATGCTTTCTCGCTCGAACGTCACAGAATCGAGGTCTTATAGTGCAGATATGAGGTCGAGAATCAGAGGTTACATTCTTTACAGAGTCTCAACATCTATCGCTCAACAAACTGTCGAGTCATAATGAGATGCTGGAAATTTCTCTTGAGCAGCTGACAAGCTGTGAACGTGTCACAGTGACCATGAAAGAAGAAGGCTTGTGAGCTGGTTTCACATCATAATGAGATACGTAGGCTGAACTATTTAGAACCATGCTTGATGTTCGTTTAGGATTTACTATTACTAAGAGGTTTGCTATCACCTTCGTTTTTGCAGTTCAGAAGCTTGTCGATGACTGAGACAAGATGCGACTTTCACATTCTCTCGAGCTGGAAAAGTTGGTTGCGAATATCAGCAGTTCATCAACGAGGATTGAAACGAATTTCACATTCAAGTAACGAGAAAGAGCTCAATAATTAGCATCAGCTGTAAAGTAAATTCGATACAAGTTACGTTTTGTAGAAAAAGTGTGATAGAACAACACGTGAATGCAAACCAGGTAGGGAGAAACTAACAAATTTCTTTCGTGCAAGTCAAGATATTTCGAGAGAGCTGAACGTTCTCATTGACTGAATGTTGCCTTGAGAATTGATCTGTGAATAAGAAATCGATAAGCGGGAAAATGATGCGTCTGTGAAAGCAGCAGCTGTAGAATTCAGCGCACGAGCGAGACTGTTCGAGAATATAGAGACCTGCATGATGATGAGATCATCGTTGAAAAATGATGTGGCTGTGTAAGCAGTAGCTGTGGAATTCAGCGCACGAGCGAGACTGTTCAAGAATATAGAGGCACGAGCGGGACTGTTCGAGAATATAGGGGTCTGCATGATGGTGGAATCATCGTTGAAGAATGATGTGACTGTGTAAGCAGCAGCTGTGAAATTCAGCGCACGAGCGGAACTGTTCGAGAATATAGAGGTCTGCATGATGATGAGATCATCGTTGAAGAATGGTGTGACTGTGTAAGCAGTAGCTGTGAAATTCAGCGCACGAGCGAGACTGTTCAAGAATATAGAGGCACGAGCGAGACTGTTCGAGAATATAGAGACCTGCATGATGATGAGATCATCGTTGAAGAATGATGTGACTGTGTAAGCAGCAGCTGTGGAATCCAGCGCACGAGCCGGACTGTTCGAGAATATAGAGGCCTGCACAATGACAGAGTCGTAACTCGTTGCTCAGTCGTCAAATGACCGTGTCACTCTCGAAATTGAGCCTTCATTGACAGCTCTGCTACGATCAGTCCTTACGAAAACGACCTTATGAGATCAAAGCACTCACAAGATCGTAGCGCTGAATGCACATTCCTGAGGCTCATATTCAGTTGACGCAGGATTCGGGGAAGAGATCGCTACAGAAGATCAGCATATGCTCGACTCAAATGGCAAAAAGGTGCAGCAACGAGACACGTACATGCATCGAATTCTGATGCCTTTTGCTCGTGTGCTTCCATATGCTTTCGAAAGTAGTCTCATCTCGTGAATTCTTTTTCACACTGATCGCATTGCTTTTGAGCAAGTTTTTTATGCTTCTCATCTGAGACTTTCAAATGATTGTAAAGATCATTCGACCTGACGAAAGATTTCTCGCAGAGAGGACAAGAATATTGCTTCGAACAGCTCTTTAGGCGAGCTCTCAGAGCTCTGTTCTCTTCTTCTAGTGACTGAATACGTCTATCTCTGCACATCAATTGTTCACACTCCTTTATCGTGCGATATGACTCGAGGTTCATCGACTTGCGTTCTTGACTCGAAGCTTGAACAGCTTTCACTGGTTTAAACCTCGATGAATTTCGCGTCACGCTTGGGCGAGTTTCTGACTCTAACAGTATCTTAGCTTTAATGGAATAATTTGAGAGCCTTGTCGATTTAATTACGCTTAGAATTTCTTTCAGAAAGGCTGAGACTCTGTGAGACGTTGGCTGGGGTTGAATGATCTTTGGTCATGGTGGCATGATTATCGCTAGAAGACGTTGACCGAGGGGACTCTTCTTACCTCTCGATATCTTGTCTTATCAAAGCTTAGTCATTCTGAAGACACTATCGTCATGAGGCCTGAATCGTAGTCTTTGCACGGGAACATCGAATTCGCATGCAATCTTCGCTCGAGTAACATTTTTGCATGTGTTTAATGCTGTAATAGTCTTTTGAATGCGATTCTCGATGATAGCGTAAGTAGCAGTCATGTGGTTGAATTTTGGTGGATTTTTGAAGGTGATAGGTCAAAAATTCGAAAATTAGAGTTGTGTGCCGACGAACAGTCAATTACATAAGCCACAGTTGACCCGAAGGGGCTTAACACAATCTCGAAGGAGCTTAACGCTTTATAGCACCTGGCTCACAGCGAGAATATTGTACGAAAACACATGACTGTACTTCCCCTGACGAAATAGAGAACGAGGCATCTCTTGCAAGTGAAGCGTAAACGTTTACTGACGAGGAAACTGTCTATCATCTATCACTATATTCATCTCATACATCACATATATCAACGTTTAATTCAAAGATCGAGAACATTCGAAAATCTGAGACTACTGTCGATACTTTGTCATTTGAGGTAAGCAGTATATCTCGTTTCTGCTGATTCATTAGAATAATTATTGACATCAATATGAGCTGACGGTCAACTCAGATGATACTATGCAGACAAACCTCTCAACACAATACAGATCATATTTCAACCTCTGAAGATCATCACGCGCCTCAACACTCTCTTTTCTTCTTGCCTTTTTCTTTCATTCTTCGCAGTAGATCTCGTGAAGATTCACTTTCTTCAATCTGTATAAAACGATCACTTGCAGCCTGAAATGTGATGTGTGTGCTTGTCTCTCTCTTCGCTGGCAGAACTGACGTGACCGTTATTTCGAGCTTTTCCAGAATTTCAGAAATGGTTGAAAGCGCCTCATCATTAATACGAAGAGAATTGAATCTGCGCTTTCAATAAATAATCGAATGTTCATCATCACGCTTCGACACAAATTCAGATGAATCAACGACATGAGCTAGAATTCGAAAGATCTTTTGACCTTCAGTGACATTAATCTCAGGTGATATTGCCATTCAAACGAACCAGATCATACATTTCAGAGTCGCTCGTATATTGTTGCAGAGAAAGCCTTTCAATAGCGAAAGAAAGTTTCAGAGATAATTTGCTTCGACTGAAGGTTTATCGGACTCGTAGAGCAGAAGTCGTAAAAGAGACACAAAGGCGACTAAGCTTAACATAATCTGAGCAGGCGCTTTCTCAGAACGAAGGTCGCGGACCAGTCTCAAATACAGTCGCTTGCCATCTTCTGATATCGCTCACGCTCGAAGTGTCAGAAGGGCTCGATCGTGACAGTCAGAACTTCATGCAAGAATTAAAAGAACGTCGTTCTCAGAACGGCTCAGAGACGGAAGCTCGTGATAAGTATGCGCACTGCGTTCGTTAGCATTGATATTGTGAATCTCTGAGAGCTGATCACTGACCGAAACACTTGAATGTCTCTCACTTGTCGACACTCAAATTCGTTCAGCACTTGTGATGAAAGACTCTTCGTTGCTTGTCAGCGTCATTTCACTGAATAGAATTATAATTTCATACCAAGTCTGAAAAAGCAATTGACAAGAATCTATTGAGATTTGAGCTTCATTTCTGAACATCTTTGAGAGTTGTCGAGCGAATTTGATTGAGATCTGTGACCTTGACAAAAATCCGCGATCTTGAGAGAACTTTTTGTAGTTCAAAGAGATCGCATGTATCGAATTGCTGCGCGATAGACGTTTGAACTTCACAGGCGAGATCATAAAGAATCAAGTTGTTCAACGATGTAAGATCTGTCAAGCCTGGGTTGAATTTGCTTCGATCGCTTGTCAAATCGCCGTCAGAGACACAATACAGTTCGCGAAGCAAGGAAAGTATTTGCAGTTCTATTTCTTCTCGATTCTTTCGATTGATGATCTGAAGATGAGAGAGCAAGAAAAGCTTATGCAGATGTTTTACACCATTCATGATCTGTTGACATCAATTTTCCAGGTCTCGTTGAATAAGCTCATGAGCGACAGAAGACTCGAAGTCTCTTAGCATGTTCAAGCAGATGATAAGAGCGTTTCGTGCATAGACTTCTTGAAGCGTAGAAGAAGAGGTCTGAGGATCGTCAGCAGATTGCGCTTCGAATAGAGAATGTCGATGATGTTGCCTTGAAGAGAAAATAGAATTTCAACATCTCAAGTCGAGCGATGAGATCATTCTTTCTCGCAATTTGACAATAGCACGACGCAGCGTCGCGATCCTCTGTAGAAGAGTCTGCGTGCAGCGCGTTTTTTAAGAAGCGATTCAAGATCTTCTTTCTTGCGATGAAGATATCGTATACTTCTCTCTCGCGACAGAATGATTGTGTTGAATCAACGTTCTCAATCGTAAACTGATCGATCTTTCTAGAGATTTTGTGTGGTAAAGGCACGTCGTAGACAACAAGATCTCAACAATCGTGATATTTGCGTTCGATATGAAGAACAACGATTTCGAATGTCCGAAGTCATGATTTGATGTCAAGATCATCTTTCATGGTTTGAGCGATTGAGAAGCGAACAATCTTTCTAGATAAAGAGAGAAGCTGTATGACCTCCTAAGAAGATGATTAGGACGTGAGTCATCGTAACAGAAATCACCTCTACAGTCTCATTACTGTTCTCGCCATGCAGTACTTTCAGTTTATATGCATTCTCAGCGTACAGTACATCTGAAGACTCAAAGTCGACGACCTCTTGAGAAGTACTCAGTTGAAGTTCTCTCAAGGTTTCAGTATGAACGACGTTGTGCGGCTGAGAAGACTCAGACATCGCCAATGATCGAAACAAGGAGATTCTCGATTTACAAGTGACTTTGCCTGAAACGAAACGTACATCGCACTGAAAAAAAGGCAGAAAAAATCCGGAATAATTTTTACAAGCTGCATGAGAAAGGCTGAATAGTTATAGAGACGAACATACGCATTGATAATCCCTCCCGATCTGATTTGACCAGAGTCGCCGATCAGCGATTCACACAAGCACACTCAACAGAGAAAAGGAAGCGAAAGATGCTCGATCAACGATACTGAATATACGGATGCGGCATCTCAGCCGAGCGTGCTGAGGCGCAGTCAAGAAAGGGTATCGTAATGTAAGACAGCATGAAGACGTGAAAGAGGGTTCGAGAAACTTGATTAGTTAATCTTGCTTCTCGACTAGAAGCAAACGTTTCCTTGTCTTGCTCTCGAATCAGAAGCAAACGTTTCCTTGCCTTGCTTCGAAACTAGGCGCAATGTTTCCTTGCTCTGCTCTCGAACCAGGAGCAATGTTTTCTTGCTCTGCTTTCGAATCAGAAGCAATGTTTTCTTACTCTTCTTTGAATGTGTTGATCAAATGTTCGCTCTGCGACTAGCCTATCTCATGACGATCTTCAATATTGAATTGAGCATCAGTCTTCGCGATCAGCACATTATAGATTCTCTTAGAGCAATCGAGATCGATCAGATCATCAAAATAGTGAATAGACTGTGAAATAAGATGTGCAGAGTTGTTAGGGATATTGTTATTGCTGATCATCGAGCTACGTGAACATTGGTTTTTTCAGAGAGCAAACAGAATGATCAACACGACTTGACCTGCGACTGCTGCTTATTACGCTCACTATCTGAAAGTCATGAATGAACTTCGCGAAGGTGCTGCAGGATTCAATTGCCCCAAAAGCTTCGACCAGTCACTGATGTTTACATATCGAGACTATCTGCAAAGCAAAGAAGATGCAGTCATCGTCTTCAAGCCTGCTTTGGTGAAAGACTTGTTCATTCATGTCGAGAATCTCGAGATCGAGAAGCAACTATCAGTGGCAACGTTTTCGTCTGGAAAGCGAATAGCACAGGCATTGATGTCTGAAGGAATGAAAAGCTTGATGAGTAGAGGAACTTGATGAAGAGAGAAGCTTGGCGGGAGCTCGATGAGCTGATGAGCCTGGTGAGAGGGAAAGCTTGATGGGTAGGGAAACTTGATGGGAGCTCAATGGGGTGAGGAGCTTGATTGGGGGAGAAGCTTGGCTGGTAGGGGAATTTGGTGAAGAGAGGATCATGGCGAAAGCTCGATGAGATGAAGAGCGTGATGGCGGGAAGGAGTCAGGACTACTCGTACAGTTCTCAGCCGTGTCCTCTGACTTCTGCTTACTCTTGGCGGTCAGTTTATTTTTTGCTCAGTGATTCATAGTCGTCAATGTTCTCTCTAGATCTCACTTCTTAAGCATGAGGAATCTCTGAATGTCAGCGTCTGAGAAGGTAGATTTCGGTAATCGCGTCGCGAAATCTTCCGTCATAACGTGAAGCTTCGTGCAGACTTTCTGCTTCTCATGATCTCACCTTCGGCAGTGCTCAATAAGATCTTTGATCGACTTAGTGAAGCGACTTTATGCACTTCAGCAGTATCGTGTCCACTAACGAAGATTCTAACGCGAGCAATGATCGGGTTCAATGAATCCAGAATGGCCTGCCATCGTGCCAGTGACAATACGCTTCATAGTCGAGGCATATGTCGAAGGCACTTGAAGTTCTCAATCGCTAAAATCAAAGTCGTGATTTGAATCGACGTTGCTTTCTGCTTTATTTCAGCAATCCCATGGGTCTAGAATATTGATCGTGGCTAGCAGAGAACGAGAACTCTCATTCGTCGTGGCTAGTAGAGCAATTGGTTCTTGTTTCTTGAACTAGCCTCATGATAACGTAGGTAATGTGACAGACATTGACGTATTCTCTGCATGATCTCTTAGATGATACAGTCACAGAAATTGGTTTAAACCAGTACTTGTGATTATCTTTTCATGTGGTTCGAAATCGATAAGATCAACATAAGGTAGAGCAACAAGCGGGAAGTCTCGAAGCTGAATTTATACTACATAATCACGCTAAGGTACTGTAACCACAAAAACTGGTTTGATCTATCAGTAATAACATCGATCTATCTTGTCACATCGATCTTCTGTCAAATTGAGCTTCTCAGGTGAAGAATCTGAATAAGCCTAGCTGCTATTAATGTGAACATCACTAAATCATGCCGTCGAGAATTGAACTCGTCTGATACATAATATGAAAGTACTGGGTTAATTACAAATGAGCGTCACTTGAAAGTCACATCGAGAATTGCATCGAGATCGACGTGAAGGATTCTTCTGGACATCTCATTGCACAGAATCGCAGTCGTAAGCATCCGATAAGTGGGAATGCCATCTATGAGTACGTCACTATGTGAATGAAGTTGTCACATACGCTAAAGATGGAAGAACTGAGGGACTTCGATGTTATCTTTCTCTTCTGCCAGCGCTATTAGTCGCAGGTGTTAAGTTCCATTGTTACCTCGAGACGTGCGTTGGTTCGAAACCCGTGCTGATCTTCACTGTGAACGCGAAGCGAAATGTTTCTCGTTCGGGGGCGGACGTCTGTTGGCGAGTCGTTGGATAATTTAATTATATTAGAGTTCGATTTCTAACAGCGCTGGTACAATGATGTTGTTCTCTGGCTACTTCGGGCTCGGCTTGAGTCGTTCACAGACTTAGTCGGCCCGCATCTGTGAAACACATCGCGTCGTCGAACACGTTTGCATGAGGTCTCAAAGGCAGTATAGGCGTGCAGAATGCTACTGAGATCAATGTCTTTAACAATTCTTTGTTGATAGAATGCTCAGTTCTAGATGTTGAATCATAAACAGTCTCGTCTCGTTTCTCAGAAATTCGCACCAAATAAACTCGAAATGAACGTGCATGTTAATTATA